>OLZB01000814.1_pt1 | contig 14014 bp, 26 predicted proteins | sample 1673421 | NCBI WGS metagenome assembly OLZB01 (sample SAMEA103958111, study PRJEB25191) | human gut metagenome | biome: human-associated habitat [ENVO:00009003]; feature: intestine environment [ENVO:2100002]; material: feces | place: Germany | collected 2013/2015
GGACGCGCGCCGGTAATCCTCCAGCATGTCCCTGGTCCATTGCATCCGGGCCGGCGCCTCCTGTATGTGCGCCGCTCGTACCCAATATACGCAGAAGCCGCGTATAGCGTCGGCCGCGTGCGTGAGCTCGTGCGGCTCCGTTGCCACATCGTTTACCCGCTTATCGTCGTAGCGCAGCTGAGGCAGCGTGCGGATGAGGTTGGTGCAGAGGGGGAATATGCGCAGCTTTGCCACGGGCCACCCGTGCTCGTCCTCAAACACATGCAGCCGCTCGTGCATCGCCATCCAGCCGTCCAGCCTGTCGTTGCTCGTTTTGGTGAGGGCAATGCCGTGCTCTGCGAATATGTCCGCCACGCTTCGCCCGGTCTCCTGCCGCGCGGCCCAGAGGTCCGGCGGCGCGAGATAGGCTGTGACCTTGTCGCCGCCCACCATGTCCAGCACGGCCTGGGCCGCCTCGCTCACTATGAGTCCCCTGGCGTTCTCGCCGAGGTCCCGGCCCTGATACACCTCGCGTATGACATAGGCCATGTCGTGTTCGTCCACCGCGATGAGGTAGGCCGCCAGCATGTCGAGGCCGTAGTCGATTGTCACGTAGCGCCGCCACCAGGCCGGCGGCTCGAAGGGCGCCACGACATGCACGTCCCGGTCCCACTCGCTGAAATACTGGCCTGCGAACACGTCCCAGGAGCCGTTGAGCCAGGCCTCTCGCAGCTCATATGGCAGGGACTCGAGCATGTGTATGTACTCGGGGTCCTTTTCCATCAGCACAGGGTTGTCCGTCACCTTAGCCTGTATGAACTCGTAATCGTCGGCGCGCTCGTCGCCTCGATACTGTCGGTCAACAAAGAGCCGTTTCACCCACGCATGGCCAACTCCGCCGGGGTTGCAGGTGAGGTACATGCGCTTGGGGAAGTCGTTCGCGCCGCGCAGGCAGCCCTTGAAGGTCTGGAACTGGAATTCCGTGAGCTGAGTAGCCTCGTCGATAAAGATGATGTCGAACTCCTGGCCCTGGTACTGGAGCACGTCCCGCTCCGCCGAGCAGTAGCCGAAGCGGATGTACGAGCCGTTCGGGAAGATAAAGCGCTTCTCCTGCTCCTTCCACCGGGCTATGTCCCGCAGCTCCATCTGCAGCGGGAGTATGTGGTTGTCGCGCAGCTCCTGAAAGCTCCGGCGCACGATGAGTATCTTGATACCGGCGTATCTCGAAGCCAGCAGCATTGCCTTCATGCGTACGGACCAGGTCTTGCCGCCGCCGCGCGCCCCGCCGTAGCCTATAAAGCGCCGGCGGGCCATAAAGAACAGCTTTTGCCGCTCGTTGAGCCGCAGGACTTTAGTCTGCATAGCCGGCCGCCTCCTCGCTCGTGGCCTCGCGGAACACATAGTTCACGGTGTTGTCGTCAACTATCGCGGCCTCCACCCTGTTCCGCCAGCGCTCAGGCTCGCGGTTCGTGAGCCAGAAGATCTGCGCCTTGACGTCGGCTTTGATATAAACCTCTTCCTCGGCCATCACGATTTTTTCGCGGTCGATGCGCCGGCCGCGCGCGTCGTAGGTTGTGGTTTTTATCTTCATGGGCTTTTTCAATACCCGGACGCCTCCAAGCGCGGTTTCGAGCAGGCTCCGCTCGACGCTTTCATTGACCGCGCGCGCGTCCGCGCCCGTGCGTGCGCGCGTCACCGCCTCCGACATCTCCGGGTGCTTTTTGAGCCACTCGTAGAAGGTCGAGGAGCTGATGCCCGTCTCCTTCGCCATCTCGGCGTCGGTCAGTCGCGGCGCCATCTCGGCGAGCCGTTCCAGTCCCTGTTCTGTCAGCCATTCCGCATATTTGGCCCGCGCCACGACCAGCACCTCCCTGCGCGCGTAATATCTCTCAATCTGCAATCTATCAGCCTTACCCCCTCTGTTACCGTCAACTTTCAGGCGCACAAAAAAAGCGCCCACCCAGCAGGGGAGCGCTCTACCACAGCTCAAAAAATCGTCGCCTCACTCTATCCAGCGTCGAAGGCGAGACGAAATACTCCGTCGTCACCGTCTCCCAGCTCGCAGGCGTGCAGAGATAGGCCCGGAGCGCGTCAGCATACTCGCCCCCGGCCTCGCGGCACAGTCTGTCTATGTTACTTTGCACCTCCGCAGTCTGCCGTGCATAGTTCTGGCACGCAAAAAATATCATGCCCTGCTCGGCATAGCCTTTATGTACCGAGGGGAGATACTTGAATTTCCTCGCCATCCCGCCCTCCTAACTGCGCATTGGTGCGAAGGGCAGCGCATAGCGGATATACTGCCCCGCTCGTTTGCCCGAGTAGGCCGTACGGTACAGCAGCTCGCAGCCCTTTGGCACGCGCAGCTCCGCCCCGCTCCATACGACGCGGCACTTCGGCTGAGGCCTCACAAGGTTGCGGGAGGGCTTGTACTTCTTCTCGTCGGGCAGGCGGCGAACCTGGTTCAGCAGATACTCCGCCAGCGGCGTGTAATCCTTTTGCGCGCTGAGCGCTTTGGCGTAGGCGCCCCCGTGCGGCCAGGCTTCCACGCAGGCCTGCCACGCGGCCCGGTTGGCTATGATGTGGTGATGTATGCGGACCGCCTCGCCCGTCTCCCCGTCCATATCGGAGGTCACGGCTATGTATTTGAGCTCCGCTCCCGGAGGAAGACGGCGCTTGACCCGGCGGATGAAATTGTCCAGCTCGCGGTTAGCCTCCTTGCGGAGATAGTCTTCGAGTATGCCCGGCTCCTGCCCGGCGGCCCGGTCTGCCTCCTGCCTGGCTTCCGCCCTGCGAAGGAGCTCGGAATATTTCTTCGGCCCATAGTCCAGCCCGAGAAACAGGTCCCCTGTTGAGCCTGCGCACGGCGTCGTTCTCGTTCTGCCGCCGCTTCCGCTCCGAACTGCGCCCGAGCTTCCGCCCCCTGGCCGGAGGCTCGCCGGGGACCCAGTATTTCGTTTTCTCCCCGAGACCCCCGCACTCATATGTGCGGATCTCCCAGTAACCCGTCTGCCCCATAGCGTCCCCCGTCCGTAAACTTAGGCCCTTACGAACCTCTGAAAACGCGCACGCGCGCGTATTATAATAAAGTATACGCTCTCACAAAAGGGCCCGCCCCGCGGGCCCTGTGGTCAGAACATACCTTCGCTCTCTTCGTTCTCGTCAGTGTAGATTACTGATATCATTTTCGGCCGTTGTCTCTTCCTCCAAGTTGCAGCTTGCCTCAAGTTCCTCCGGCCCGCTGCATACCCCGTTGAGCGCGCAATTGCCGCAGCCGTCATATCCCTCCCGAGCCTTCATGCAGTTACGGACAATAGTCGCATAATCGTGCTTGTTCAATGTGATTTTCATAGCATTCACCTTTCATACAATGGATTTAAAGGCCCCGTGCCAGGAGGCCCCTCTGTTCCTGGGTCGCCTGTAGGGTCAGCATGTACGTTGTCAGGACTGGCCGTCACTACAGCCACATTCAGCCTTGCCTGCCAGATAACGGCGTCTCGCGTCTCCTGTTTGCTATATGTGATTTGCTCATCTATCGCCCGCATCAGTGACTCCCTGAGACCCGTTTTGAAATACTCGTCCGGCGCAAACTCTATGAGCAGAGAATCTTCGAGCTTTCGCACCTGCGCCCGAGCGACGTAGGGGGTAATCGCATAACCATAACGCCGTGCAGGCGTCTCAAGGGCTTTGCGATAGTCCTCATACAGATTCTCATAATCCTGCTTGAGCATGAGCCGCTCGCGCAGCTCATCATTGTAAGCCTCACGCATAGCGTAAAGCTCCGCGCTCGGTACGAAACCCAGCGCCTCAAAACATCTGCTTCTCCATCGCGCCGCCGCGGTCCTGAGCTTTTTCAGGTACTCCCTCATGCTTTTCCTCCCTGGCAGACGACTATGCAATGATTCTCTGCGCTGCCGGTGCCAGACCAGTCTCCATAAGCCTTCGGCGTCGCTCCGCATCGGCACGGCAAAAGCACGCCTTGCTCCGCCAATCGCGCGGCTGCGTCGTGATCGCCCAGCATTGCGCGTGTGATGTCATCCATGTTGTTCCTCCTTTACAACTGCGTCAGCTATGCCTTGCATTACATATAGCGCGTTAGGCAGCGCTATGCCGTTGCCCCACATCTTATACTCGGCGCTGTCAGTATGTAGATTGTCGTGCCACTGCGCCAGCTTTTCTGGTTTCCTCAGTATAGACTGCCGCGGAGATTTGCCGCTAATTTCGCAATGTGTGAGATATACCTGCCGCCAAAATGCAACATCGTCAAACAAGCGAGGGTTCATCGGTTCTATTTTTCCCCATTCATCAGGGAAGCCCTGAAGCCTTGCGCACTCGGTCGGCGTCAGGCGGCGGACTATGTAGCGCGTGCAAACTCCGGGCGGGGACCCACAGGCCCGCAAAGTAGGTGCTGGACCGCCTTCCGCAATGTAATGGCCCCCAGTCGCGTTGATTCCAGAGTTATAAACTTCTTTGCCAAACACAATGGGCTGCTCATGGTTGCAGTTCAGGCAAGGGGCGCAGTTTTCTAAAATTTCTGCGTTTGCTTGACAGTGAGCCATGTACACAACCGTTGTATAGTCTGTTATTCGGTTCTCATGGTCGCCTGTGATGGTGCTGGCGATCATGCCGTCACCACTGATCAAGTTGCCACGTGCATCGCAAGCCAGGACAACAAAAGTTTGCTGTTTCATCCCCGGTTCAGCCGCCAACGTACCCGCAACATCATTTAGGTCTCGAATTTCGTCCCGCTGGTTCTGTGCAAATGCGATGAGTACACTAGGTGCGCTGTTCGTTATCGCAGTCCAGATGCAACCTGCAGCAACGCCTCCCTCAGCATCGGCGGCAGCTCTTTCCCACGGCGCTCTGCCCTCCGCAATATGCCCTCGCAAGCCTTCGCGCTCAAATAGTATTTTTCCGGCACGTTGTCCTCCAAAATCTGCGACAAGGTAGATTCGACGGCGACGTTGGGGGACTCCCCAAAATTGTGCGTCCAGTGTTCTGTAAGCGACGCTCCATCCGTCACCCATATAACGGTCTGCATAGGGCCATCCACCTTTAGGCATTTGAGGCATCGTGCAGGTCGGCTCGACGATTTTCGCAAGTTCTTCGAGGACGAGCCGGAAGTCCTCTCCATTGTTGGAGCTGAATGCTCCGGGGACATTCTCCCAAACAGCGAAAGTTGGATATCGTCCATGAGTTGCTTCCCTCATTTCTTTGATAATGCGTACTGCTTCCATAAACAGTCCGCTTCTTGTCGTTTTTTCGTCACCGTTACCTGTATGCTTTATGCCAGCTCTTTTTCCCGCTATCGACATATCCTGACAAGGAGAGCCGAAAGTAATAACATCCACTGGCTCAATGTCGGAACCGTTGACTTTGCTCACATCGCCCAGATGTATCATGTAAGGAAAATGACTTCGAGTTACCGCAATCGGGTATGGTTCTACTTCGCTTGCCCACGCAGGCTCAAAACCGCAAAGAGCAGCAGCCAACGGGAAGCCACCTGAACCGTCGAACAAACTTCCAATTTTTGTTGTCGTTGTTACACCTCAACCCCGCGTTCTGTGCGCAGTGTGTGTCTCAAATCTGCAAGGCTTACGTATCCCCGCACCCCGAGCCTGCCCATAACGCGCCCCAGCTTCTGCTCGTATTCCTCGCGCGGCCCTTTGTATTTACGTACCATCAGCCGCTCCTTACTCTATAAACCCCAGTGTCAGCAAAACGTCGTGCGGCACAGGTATCACCTCATACCGGGACCTGCTCTGTCCGGCTCTCCCCTGCTCTGCCCACTCGTGGCTGAGCAGCACCCGCTCTCCAGCTGTGCCAAGGTGAAGGTAGTGCCTTTCGCCCTCAAGCGAGAACTGAAGTAGGCAGGCCCCGCTCGGGTAGCGCACAAAGCTCTGCCCGCCGCGCTGGCCGGTCTTAATGCCGTATCGTTTCGCTAAGCGCAGCATTCTCGCCGGCGTGACGTTAAGCACAGGTCCCACCGCCTTCACGCCCGCCCTCCGTGTCGCCAAGCCAGTCCCGGCTCTCGATCCACCTCCACACCGCCCCGGGCTCGTCCGCTCGATTCAGTCTCACGGCAAGAACCGACTCACGGTCCCTGATGATCGCGCAGCCCGTACCGAGGTACGCGGCGTCGTTGCAGTCCCTCAAGCTCCAGCCGGGCCCCAGGCCATACACGCGGCGGTCCAGGGTTTGAACGAGCTGCTGAGCGCCCAGCCGGAGAGGAAGCACCGCGCAGCGCTGAACCGCATAATGATCGCTCACGTAGCTGTTGAACTCCTCGCTGAAAACGGCGTCCTGTATATACTGTGCAGCCCACCCGCTTTTCCCTTTGCAAACGCTGAGGCAGTCGCCGCTCCCGGGCAGATATCCCAGGACTTCCACAAGGGCGGCAAGTACGAGCTTTGGCGGCTCCTCCATCACGTCAAATTGCAGGTACGCTGCCCAGTCGGTCCCGATGATCTCCATGCGTCCACCAATTACCCGGAGCCTAAACCCAATAGCGCCTGAGCTTTTCAGGGCTCGGGCAAGCCGCTTTTCATTAATTATCATTTTGTTCCTCCTCTGGCGGGACATTTGGCGGTAAATCATGGTCCGAGCGCCATTTAGTTATTGTGCCGGTTGCTACGCCGAGCTGCTTTGCCATCTGCCTGTCAGTAAAGCCCAAGTCATAGAGCACGCGTTTAGGGCTGCTGGATTCCGCGGCTTTTTTGTTCGGCGGCAGGCCGCGAAGGCGGCGCCAGCGCTTTGCCGTGCTGGTACTCACACCGCAGCGCGCCGCAAGCTCCGCATCCGTGCAGCCGGCCTTGTAGAGTTTTAGGCGCCGTTCGTTTTGGCTGCACGCGGCGTCAGTTCTTTCAACATGTGCGCGCACGTCCTTTGATATTGCTTCCCGCATTTTGTTTGGTTGAAGGCATTCCTCCCGGCATTGGCATCCGTCGCCGGACGGCTGCCGCATCGTGAATGCCCTACTGCGGTGCATGTTGAGTATGTATACGCAGGCGACGAGGTCCGTGTCCAGGTGACGACATCCGATACAATACTCAGATATCATTGTGGCCACCCTGCTCCGGCAGCACGATTCGCTTGCCCGTGTATTGGCAGTAGTCGTACTCGATTTTCGCACCCGCGGACGTCTCCCAGTCCGGCAGGAATACGACCATGTCCGCGCTGTCGATCATGGCGAGGCATATGCGCATATAGTCCGCGTTCTTCATACCCTCGGGAAGGTGTGCAGGGTTCAGCACTATGTGTCCCTCGTTCCTCTGCTCCATGTGCGCGGCGAGAAATTTGCGTTTGTACTCTGGGTCTCCCGTGATCTTGCCCGCTATGTATACCTTCAGCGGCGCCACCGCCGCGGTCTGTATTGCAGTCATGCTCTCCACTCCTCAAAACAGTCTTGTCTGGCGTTCTTCGGCTTCGCGCAGCGCCGCCTGCTCGGCGGCCCGCGCCTCTGCTCGTTCCCTCCGTGCCTGAGCCTCAGCCCGCTCCCGGAGCACCTGTTCATGTATGCGCTGCTCAAGCGGAGTGTGTTTCCGCTCCCCATCCGGCGCCTTCTGCCTGCGCCGGCCGGGGCAGCGTCCCCAGTGCGGCACATAGCCGCTCCCCTGCGGCACGGCGGGATGCCCTTCCAGCGTTCCCCGTTCGCATGATCCGTCGCGCTGATAGAACATCAGAGGCCCGGCGTCGTCCGGCCAGTAGAATACCGGCTCCGCCTCGCAGGGCATGTTCTTCCCTGATTTCGTGCGGATGAATACGAGGGGCTTGCCACACTCGCGGCATGGTATCTCATATCGCTCCTGCACCGCCATAGCCTTCTGCCTCCTTTACCTGGCCGAGTCTCTTCGTCCTGCACTCCTGCGCAATAGGCAGCCAGCGCACGCCCCATACCTTCGCCGCCGCGATGATGGCGCGCAGCCTGTCCTCCGCCTCGACCTCCACGTCCTCATAGAGGTCATGCCGTACTTCCCACCTGTCCACGCCGCTCACCTGCCAAAGAGCTGCGAGAAAAGCGAGGCGTGCGGTTTTTTTATTTCCATTTCTACAACGTCTGCGTCCTTGGCCGTCTCAACAGCCTCATCCAAAAGTCCGGGGAATTGTGTCTCCAGCGTTTTAAGCCCCATAAGGGCGCTGGCATATGTGCTTATCAGCGTTTCACGGTCGCCATGTATGCCGGTCAAGCAGTCCGCTTCTTCCGCACTGCCAAACGCCCCGATCACGCAGTCGCACTCCCGCTCAAGCAGCGGCTTGCCCTTGCCCTTTTCTCTGATGGTAACGATGTACATGTTCATTCCTCCGTTGTCATATTTGCAAGCGGCCCAGCCGCTCACCACACATATCCATAGCAGAACACATGCGCCCCGATTCGGCCCCATACCCTGTCATTCTCAGCGCCTCTGGAAAAATAGAAAACCTCATACGGCACGACCTCAGTCTCAAACGCCTTGTCCACGGCCTCATAGTTGGTCTCGTTGGGCGTCACGCGCCCGAGAATAGACGCCGTTGAGAATTGCCGCTCCTGATAAATTACCTCGCTCACCGTGTCCGGGAAGCTCTCGGAGCGTACGCGGTTGAGCACCACCTGGGCCACCGCGATCTGCCCCTCAAGCGTCTCCGTGTTCGCCTCGGCGTAGACCACGCGGGCGAGCAGCTCTCGCTCCTCCGCTGTGATTTCCTCATACCGCGGCTCCGGTTCAGGCTCTGCGGGAGGCTCAGGCGTCTGAGGTTCATGTGCTGCCACGTCCGGCGCTACCGCCAGATGTGCCGCCAAGGCGGCGGAGCTGTAAACGGGCGCGGGCAGCTCACTTGCCGCCCGCGCCTCCTGCGCACACAGGCGCAGCGATATTATGGCGGCGAGGATGATGAGCAGCACGCACAGTGCTATGTACCCGGCCAACACGGCCTTTACCCTCCTGTCTTGCATCATCCCTTGCCCCCTGTGCTCTCTCGTGTTTTTCATGTGGGCCTCCTCAGTGGATGTCCACTGTCATCACGCGGCCGCCGCTCAGTGTCACCGCGAGCTGCAGCTGCTCCAGGCACTCAAGGCTCTCACAGCGCTCCAGCATAGCCGCCAGTTCCATGAGCAGCAGCGCTGCTCCGCCGCGGTCCCTGTCCGCCCGGCCCGGCGCTTCCGGCGCCAGTGCCTTGACCTCCCGCACCGCTTCCGACTCCGCCGCCTTCTGCTTGGGCTTTGGCCCCGGCTTCACATATCCGCTCTCCGGATTGCGCAGGAGGATATCCTTTATCCAGTCCGCCTTTACCGCATTCAGCTCCGCCAGCACCTCGATTTGCTTGGACTTGTTCTTCGCCGTCCGGTACTCCCGGACGATTTCGCTTTCGGACATAACCATGTTTGTGCTCCTCTCAGTCCGCCAGCACGTAGCCGTACGGGCGTATTATCCTGTTGATACCGCTGCGCATGCGCGAGCGTTCCTCCTCCGTCGCCGGCCGCCGGTGTACGATGCAGGTCGTGACGCCCTGCTTTGGGCCATAGTCGTACCGCAATATGTACCCGTCCTCAGTGTCCTCTCTCGTGATTGTCGGATAAACAGGCTCCGCCACAGCCCTCACCTCCACCTTCAAGCCTATGTGTGTCCGCAGTTGCCCTATGCCTTGCCGTTCAGGCGCTCCCGTTCATAGCCTCGAACAGGTCGCAGCTGTCCTTCCAATTTGGGTGCTTGAATCCTCTGCCTCTTGGGCAGCAATGTCCGCGACTAATGGGGCTGAACGCGCCTGAAGCCGTAATAACGTAGTGTTGGTGGAAATTACGACAGTTTGCGCACACTTTATCGTTGTTGGAAATTTTGAAGCATTCTCGGGCCTCATCCAGGGCCTTTTCTGCCGCTCCGAGAACAATGAACCGCGCTATTCCTACCAGTGCTCTTACGTTTGGGGAATAAGTATCGCCCGTTCTCTTTGTCTCCTCTTTTTCAGCCTCCTCATCCCAGCCCATCAGATGAGCCGCGTTTGTTTCCAAGGCGTGTGCAATCGGTTCCAGATACTTGGAAGGGATTTTCTCAATGTCGCCGTTTTCATATCGGTACACAGTTGAGCGTGACACTCCTAGCACCTTGGCAACCTCATCGACGGATATCTTTAAGCTTTTGCGCCGCTCCTTCATTCGTTCTCCAAATGTCTTTGGCATGGGCTTGTGAACCTCCTCTTGCTCCCTTCCCCGTTCGGTGGTAAAATTATCCGGAAGGGAGGTGATAAAATGTGGTTGGATATCTTGGGCATCATCTTGCCTGTGTTGGCTACCATAGTTACAGCTGTTATCGCAAAGAATAAGGCCACCAGAGAATTGAAGCTCAAATTTGAACACCTGCAAAAGCAATGGGAGCACGAGCGCGAGCTCGCTGCTGAGTCTCGTTTTTCTGCGATGGCCGCCTCCGTTTCCCGTGCTGCAAACACACAGGACTGGCAGTACCGCACAGACGCCCTCGCGCAGGTTTCTTCCATCAGTGCCGAATCCACGGGCAATTTAGCTGTCTGTCTCGATGCTTTGTATTCCACGCTTCACAAAGGCACGCGCGAAGAAATCGAAGCCGCTCTATCCTCAGTGATTCAGCTGAAGCGCAATGATAACCATCAGGAACGCCCAGAATAAGCCGATACACGCGCTCACCGCAGTAGCCGCTGCGGCGAGCGTTTTCCTTTTGAACGCCAGAACACAGCCCGTCAGAGCCGCCGCGAACACCGTCGCGCCCGTCACCAGCCAGAAGCCGGACCATACCCCGTCGGGGTTGACCAGCCACGCAATGCGCAGCGCCGCCTGTATAAGCATGTAAGTGCAGAACCCATAAACCGATATCCACGCCAACTCAGTCTCAAAGTTCCTGAGCCGCAGCGCGCTCATGCCTTTTCTGCTGCACACCATGACTGATAGATCTATTTCCCGGCCCGACAGCATAAGCGCAAGTGCCGGTGCACATACAAGCAGCATGTAGGCCATGCCGCATATGACATAAGCCCCCTCAGCCGCCTCGCCGCTCACGCCCTCACCTCCTTACTGTGCCGTCTGTTCCACAGGCAGTTCAAATAGCTTCTCGATGTTACACTCCAGCGCATCGGCAAGCCTCGGCAGTACCACGCTCTTAGGAGCACTCAAGCCGCTCTCCCATTTGGCAATGGTCGAGCGATCTACTCCCATTGCTCGTGCTAAGTCAACTTGCCTTAACCCCGCCTCTTGTCTGAGCCGTGCTATATTCATTGCAATTGCCTCCTTCGCTATGTGAAAATGTGCGATATTGGAAACTTTTACGCTATGTCCTCTTTCGCTATGTAAAAATGTGCGATAATGGAAACTTTTACTGCGCCTGTATCGGAGCAAACAGCTCGTCAATGCTTACATTCAGTGCCCCCGCAAGCGTGGGTATTTCATCTCCGTACACAGGGCGCTTGCAGTTGAGGATCCTGGAAAGGGTGTCTTTTCTCATTCCGGTTCGCTCTGCAACAACTTTTTGCATTCGCCCTTCTTGCTCGATGATTCTCTTAAGATTTCTATTAACGATGTAGCTCTTTTCCATTTAATCGCCCCCAACTCAACATACAATAGAATTTGTATCTAATATACTCTACGTTCCGTTGAGTGTCAAGCTATATTTTTTGCGTTAGCTCAATTTCCCGTTGACTTTTGCCCAACTACATGTATAATCAATCCAAGGAGTTGATTGCATGAGTGTCACCGAAATAGGGCGGAGGCTCAAAAAAGCACGCCTTGACGCGAAAATGACGCAAGCCGAGGCTGCCAGGAATCTAGGAGTATCGTTTCAGACAATAAGCAGTTATGAGCGCGGGATAAACCGCGTCGATAGTGACACACTTATGAAACTGTGCGCTATATATAAGACCTCCGTGGGCGAATTGCTGAGAACTCCGGCATGGTCAAAAGATATGCGCGAGGAATATGAACGTGCTTCCGAAGAACGTAAAGACCGACTTATCGAGTTATGGGGCTGTCCCGACTTCCTCATTGAACGGGAAAATCAGAAGCGTGAACCGGACACGTCACATCTATCTGCTTTAGATGAAGCCATCCTTTATGCTTATCATAGAGCCACGAAGGAGGACCGGGAAATGTTCGATAATTTAGTCCGTCGCTATGTGCCCTCCTTTGAAGGTGAGCAAGAGGACCCCGCAGATCAGGCACCGGCAAGTGCAGGCTGATTGACTTCAACGAATACAAGAAAAAGCGCGGCCTGTAGCCGCGCTTTGGGAGGAGGTGTTATGCAACGTCCGCTGCTCTAGAAGTTTTGGGTTTAACCTTTGCGCTATATGTCGTAGGCAGGCTACTGGCGAACTATGAAATGTATCGAGAGGATCAGGAAAAAGATGATTTTCTAAACAAGCTGCTTGCAGGGGCTGCTTGTTTATGCTTCTATTTAGGTATTATATCGACCGGCATTGTGTATCTGGTCCAGATATACCCACGAAAAAGACTAGAGAAAATCGTTAGCCGTGAAACCCGGGAGGAATGCGAAAAACACCATGAAATCGAAATTAATGCTCTAAAGCGAGAGCTGCACAGCATAAAAAAAGAGATGGGCTTTCAAGAAGCGCTCTGGAAAGACCGCGAAATCCGCTACAAGTATAAAATCGAGGCATTGCAGTACGAACTCTCTCAGCGCTGTGGGCGCCAATAAAAAAAAGCCGCCCCTCCCGAGGCGGCGGCTGGCTGTCTTTCGCCTTCATTGAACTTTCGATACCATTTTGTAATAATTCTCAGCGTTAAACAGCGCGTTTAACACAACATATAGACATTTTGGTTAAAAACTAAATACACACCCAACATCTTGCGGTTGCATTTTTCCGAAACGCATGCGTATAATAGAAGTGCGGAGAGATCCGCCTTGTGATAACAACTTGTGTTGTCAGTCACTCCAAGCGGAAAGCCCGAGCCGTAAATCGGGACCGGAAAAAGCGGATAGTCTGTGCCGCAAGTCAGACCTTAAAAAAGCGGAAATCCCTTGCCGAAAGTAGGGGCCTGAAAAGAGGTGGGTGTTTTGCCTGCCTCTTTTTCATTTTTGTGGGAGGAAATATGGAACAACTAAAGCTGTATCGGATATCGGATAGATACATACGTTTTTTAAAAAGCCGCGATCACAGAGTTCAGGATAACAAAAATCGCAGCAGGCCATACGTGGGCGTGGTTCTGCTTGTAGGTAATTATAAATATTTTGTGCCAATGGAGTCTCCTAAGCCAAGCCACGCTAAAATTAAGCCTGGTCATCATATCATGAGAATTGATAATGGCAATCTTGGACTACTCGGCTTCAACAACATGATTCCAGTCCCGGAAGAAGCTATAATATACTTTAACATTGATGACGAGCCAGACTTGAAATATGCCGAACTTCTGCGTCGTCAGGTTTCGTTTATCAATAGGCACAAAGCCGATGTCTTCGACCACGCATCCAAAACTTATTATGGAGTTGTCACCAAGAAAACCAAATTTCTGGTTGACATATGCTGTGATTTTCGTAATTTAGAACGTGCTTGCTCAAAGTACGACCCTAATCATCAACCTGCTCGGCGTAGTCAAACGTGAAGAGGGTGTGATACCATGTTCAACTACATGTATCTCCGCAAGAGCCGCGCGGAGGAGGGGCAGAGCACGGAGGAGGTGCTGGCGAAGCACCGTGCCGCGCTGGAGGAGCTGGCCGACCGGCTCGGGCTGCCCGTGGACGGAGTATATGAGGAAGTCGCGTCCGGTGAAAAGCTCTATGCGCGCCCGGAAATGCTCAAGCTGCTCGAGCTCATCCGCGCCGGCGAAGTTGAGGCCGTGCTGTGCATGGACATCGACCGCCTCGGGCGCGGCGGCATGGCTGACCAGGGCACCATCCTGGACGCCTTCCGCGAGTCCGGCACGCTGATAATCACGCCTGAGAAAACCTATGACCTCACGAATGACGTCGATATCGAGATGACGGAGTTCAAGGCGTTCTTTGCCAGAGCTGAGTGGCGCGCCATCCGCAAGCGCATGCGCCGCGGCCTGATGCAGACCATAGAGGCCGGCGGCTATACGGCCAACGCG
>OLZB01000817.1_pt1 | contig 13984 bp, 7 predicted proteins | sample 1673421 | NCBI WGS metagenome assembly OLZB01 (sample SAMEA103958111, study PRJEB25191) | human gut metagenome | biome: human-associated habitat [ENVO:00009003]; feature: intestine environment [ENVO:2100002]; material: feces | place: Germany | collected 2013/2015
TCCATTGCTTATCTGAAGGACGAGGCCGATATCTACTGGCTGAGCTAATGGCGGCAGGCCTTCCGGCCTGACTGACGCATCAAGTATCCGAGATCACGGGATGGGGGTTCGCCCCCGTCCCGTGATTGTGGATTCAAAACCCTGTGTATCACGGCGCACTGTCAAATAACTTCTTTTCACAGTTATCACCTCTGGCGCGCATGTTTATCCATAGGGTGTATCTGAAAGCCCGCCCTGTGGTCCAGCCCGGTAAAGTGCCGCATTCTTCCCGGATCCGCTCTTGTGCAGAAGCGGCTTTTCAGATACACCCTATCCCCGCGGCTTGCGGTCCCGCCGCAGCCTGATCCTGACCCGCGCAGAAACAGATTGCCCCGTCATGGCAACGGGGGCGATTCTTCCCCCGCGCTGCCAAATCTACTGTCGTGCGGGCGACAGACTGGAGAGTACCTTATGTTCAAATACGTTCTCAAGCGAATCGGCTACATGTTCCTGGTCCTGTTTATCCTGTCGATCGTGATTTTCATGATCTACAACCTGACCCCGAGCAACCGCGCCTATACCGATGCGAAGGCCGATCAGGTCGCCATGAAGCAGCAGCTCGCCGGTATGTCCGCCGAGGCACAGGCCAAGTGGTTCGAGGAACGGTACGAAATGTATCAGATCAGCTACGGCACCGAAACCAACAACATGATCCTCCGCTATCTGCGCTGGGTCGGCCTGTATCCCTATGCGGATAACCCCTACACTGGCAAGGAAGGCAAGCTCAATGGCCTCCTGCAGGGCAACTTCGGCTATTCCTATCAGTACAAAAAAGATGTAGTTAACGTTGTCGCCGCTCCGATGAAGAACACGATCTTCATCAACATCTTCGCCACGATTCTGGCGCTGGCCATCACCATTCCGCTTGGTATCGCCTGCGCCGTGCGCAAAAACAGCAAATTCGACCGCTTCACACAGGTCTTTACCATCATCGGCTACAGCTTGCCGAGCTTCATTATCTGTATTCTGTTTATCTGGGTCTTCTGCGCTCTGCTCGGCTGGTTCCCGGCCAGCGGCATGAAGACACCGGGCAGCAGCTACGAGGGCTTCAAGTGGTTCACCGACCGCATGTACTATCTGGCTCTCCCGCTCATCACCATGACGTTCTGCTCTCTGGGCAGCATGACGCGCTACGTCCGTGCCTCCATGATCGATGCTCTGTCCATGGACTGCATCCGTACCGCGCGCGCCAAGGGCGTCAAGGAAAAGACCGTTATCTATTCTCACGCATGGCGCAACGCCCTGATCCCCATCGTCACGATGATCGTCGGCTGGTTCACCAGCATCTTTGCGGGCTCCCTGATCTTTGAAGACATGTTCGGCCTCAACGGCATGGGCAAGCTCATGATCTCGTCCCTGCGTACCTCGGACTACGATGTTACGATCCTGATGCAGTTGTTCTATGTCGTCGTCGCGCTGCTCGGCAACCTTGTCATCGACATTGTCTATGGCCTGGTCGACCCGCGCGTCAGAGTCAACAAGTAAGGGGGTAAGAGCATGAGCAAGAAGAATTCCTCCGCGAAGCGCAGCTGGCTCGGCCGCCTCTTCTTTGGCGGCAGCAAGGGCCTGGCCGATGATATCGAGGCCAAGCGCGCAGCCAAAAACGACGTCGAAGAGATTGTCAGCCCGGTCAAGCAGATCGTCCGCGGCTTTATGGAGCGCAAGCTCGCCGTCGGCGCCCTCTGCGTGGTCATCGCCATGTTCCTGCTGGTCTTCATCGGCCCGCTGTTCATGACGACCTACACTGACACCTATACCGAAGTCACGCAGGCCAACCTGCCGCCCACGATGTCCATGCTCTCCGTCCCGAGCGAGCTGAAGAACGACATCAAGATGATCGACAGCTACGGCAGCTTCTCCGTCGGCCTTTCCAACGCGGGCAAGGTCTATGTCTGGGGCGCAACGGGCCTCGGCACGACGGGCATTGACGTCGCCGATATCCCGGAAGAGGTTCAGAATGAGAAGATCGCCTGGGTCGCTGCCGGTATCGATCACATCGTTGCTGTCGGTGAGAACGGCAAGGTCTACGCCTGGGGCGCAAACAAGCTCGGCCAGTACGGCTACTTTGACCCGGCGGTGAACCCCAACATCGCTCCCGAGCCGGACGAGCTCCTCAACGGCACCATCGATGCCTCCAACATCAAGAAGATTACCTGTGGCTATCAGGCCACGGCCATCCTGATGAACGACGGCACCCTGTATATGTGGGGCAACAAGAACACCTATCAGAACTTCGACACCGTAGCCACGCTGGACGGCAAGCTCACGGATATCGACTTCACGCTGAACTATGTCGTCGCGGTGACGGACGGCAACTCCGTCTACACCGGCAAGCGCGGCCTGTATGATCAGATGCGCGACAACATGGACTCCGCCACGGTTCCCCTGCGCGAGTTCCTGAACGGCCGTAAGATCACGAGCATCTATGCCACGAGCAAGACGGTCTGCGCCCTGCTCGACGACGGTACCGTCGGCTTCGTCGGCGACTTTGACACGCGCAGCAAGGCCATGCCCAAGCTGCATGAGGGCGAAGAGATCGTCAAGATCGTCTCCGGCACCTATCACTACACCGCGCTGACCAGCGAGGGCCGTGTGTTCTCCTGGGGCAGCAACACCCTCGGCCAGTGCAAGGTCCCCGACGACGCACAGGGCGCGTCCGACATCTTCGGCGGCGCGTTCCAGAGCTACGCAGTCGATTCCAACCACGAGCTCATGGGCAAGTGGGGCCTGAAGGGCTATCTCTTCGGCACGGATAACTACGGCGCGAACGTTGCCCTGCGTATCATTCAGGGCGGTAAGATGACGATGACCATCGGTGCGATCGCCGTTATCATCTCCACGATCATCGGCATCATCATCGGCTGTATCTCCGGCTACTTCGGCGGCAAGGTCGATATGTTCCTGATGCGCTTCACCGAGATTTTCGGCGCCATTCCGTTCCTGCCGTTTGCGATGATCCTGTCCGCACTCATGGCGCAGATGGACATCAGCGAGAATGAAAAGATCTTCATCCTCATGGTCATCCTTGGCCTGCTGAGCTGGACCGGCCTGGCCCGCCTCGTCCGCGGTCAGATCCTTCTCGCCCGCGAGCAGGAGTATGTCACGGCTGCCAAGGCCATGGGCCTGCGCGAGTCCCGCATCGCATTCCGTCATATCCTGCCGAACATTGTCTCGGTCATCTTCGTCACGCTGACGCTCGACTTTGCGACCTGCATGCTGACGGAGTCCACGCTGAGCTACCTCGGCTTCGGCGTCACCTACCCGCGTCCGACATGGGGCAATATGCTCAACGGCGCAAACAACTCCACCGTCATCAAGAACTTCTGGTGGCGCTGGCTGTTCCCGGCGATCTTCCTTGCGATCACCTGTATCTGCATCAACATCGTCGGCGATACGCTCCGTGACGTTATGGATCCGAAGTCTGACCGCGATAAATAAGGGAGGGAAGAGATATGGCATTACTTGAATTAAAAGATTTGCATACTTTCTTCCGCACGAAGAAGGGTATTGTCAAGGCGGTCAACGGCGTTTCCTATTCCGTTGAGGCAGGACGCACGCTCGGCGTCGTCGGCGAGTCCGGTTCCGGCAAGAGCGTCTCCGCCATGAGCATCCTGCAGCTGCTCGACGGCAACGGCTATATCGACAGCGGCGAGATTCTCTTCGAGGGCCGTGACCTCACGAAGCTCACCGAGAAGGAAATGTATTCCGTCCGCGGCAATGATATCTCCGTCATCTTCCAGGAGCCGATGACCAGCCTGAACCCGGTCTTCACCGTGTCCCGTCAGGTCAGCGAGCCGTTCATTATCCATCAGGGCATGACGAAGAAGCAGGCTGCCGCAAAGGTCATTGAAATGCTGGCCGATGTCAAGATCCCGAATCCGCACATCGTCGCCAAGCAGTATCCGCATCAGCTGTCCGGCGGTATGCGTCAGCGTGTCATGATCGCCATGGCGCTGGCCTGCAAGCCGAAGCTGCTCATCGCGGACGAGCCCACCACGGCTCTGGACGTTACGATCCAGGCGCAGATCCTGAAGCTCATGAACGATCTGAAGGAAGAGCACGGCACCTCGATCATCTTCATCACCCATGACCTCGGTGTTATCCGCCAGATCGCGGACGACGTGGCCGTTATGTACTGCGGTCAGGTCGTGGAGATGGCGCCCGCCGGTACAATCTTCATGGGCGCTGAGTTCTCTCATCCCTACACCGAGGGCCTGATGAACTCCATTCCGCGCCTGAGCACCCCGACGCATACGCGTCTGGACGCCATCCCCGGCGCAGTGCCGCACCCCCTCAAGCTCCCGAAGGGCTGCAAGTTCGCCCCGCGCTGCAAATACGCCACGGAGCGCTGCCTCAATGAGGAGCCCGAGATGATTCACGTCAGCGAGACGCAGCAGGTTCGCTGCTTCTACCCGCGGAAGGAGGACCGGCATGGAAAGAAATAATGTTCTTCTCAAGATCACGGACCTGCGGCAGTATTTCCCGGTCGGCAAAAAGAAGGGCTTGTACGTCAAGGCGAACGACGGCATCAGCCTGAATATCTACGAAGGCGAAACGGTCGGCCTCGTCGGCGAGTCCGGCTGCGGCAAGTCCACGTTCGGACGCACGCTGCTGCAGCTCTACCGTCAGACCGACGGCAAGACGATGTACTATGGCGCGTCCCGTGATGAGCTGGCCCCCGAGTATATCGAAAAGACTATCCGCCATCTGCCCCACGGCCTGCATGAGATGGCCGCGCTCGAAAAGAAGCGCGACGAGATGCAGAAGGTCTATGATGCTGCCGATGAGCAGAAGCGCCTGCACATGCACAACGATCTCACGGCTGCGAAGAAGGCTGCAAATGATGCCTATCTGAACATCGTGAATGTCATCGGCGGCTTTATCACCGCCAAGGACCTCGGCCCGGTCATGAAGATCTTCTCCGAGCGCCATGACCGCTGCTGTGACCTGCACAAGGCCATCGAGAAGCGCGCCCCCGTCAAGCTCAACTATGACGAGGAGGCCTTCAAGCTCTCGAAGCTCAAAGCGGGCGAGAGAGGCTATGACAGCCGCAAGGGCAAGCTTGACAAGCTGGCTGAGAAGGTCGCCGCGCATGACAAGCTCGTCGAGGCCGCCCGCGCCGAGATTGCAAAGGTCGACGCCCGCATCGACGCCATGCGCGCGAAGTACGCCGCCGATCCCGAGTTCCAGAAGCATGAGGCCCTGCTCGATAACGGCATCGACCTTGCGCGCCTGACCTATCCGGAGGTCCGTACCCTGCGCTGCCAGATGCAGTATATCTTCCAGGATCCGTATTCCTCCCTGAATCCCCGTATGACTGTCGCTAACATCATCGGCGAGGGCCTGCTGGCGCACAAGTACTGCAAGAAGGCCAACGAGCGTATGCATGAGGAGATCCTGCAGACCATGGAGGACTGCGGCCTGGCTCCCTACTTCCTGCATCGCTATCCGCATCAGTTCTCCGGCGGTCAGCGCCAGAGAATCGGCATTGCCCGCAGCCTTGCCGTTCATCCGAAGTTTGTCGTCTGCGACGAAGCCGTTTCGGCTCTGGACGTTTCCATCCAGTCGCAGATCATCAACCTGCTGCAGGACCTGAAGGAGCAGCAGCACCTGACCTACCTGTTCATCACGCACGATCTGTCGGTCGTTAAGTATATCTCCGACCGCATCGGCGTTATGTATCTGGGCAATCTCGTCGAGCTTGCTGACTCACAGGAGATCTTCGACCACCCGATGCATCCGTATACCGAGGCTCTGCTCGAATCCATCCCGACGACGGAGGAAAAGCGTGACCTGGCGGTGCTCGAGGGCGATATCCCCAGCCCGGTCAACCCGCCGAAGGGCTGCAAGTTCCACACGCGCTGCAAGTACTGCACCGAGATCTGCACCCATGTCGTCCCTGACTGGGAGGAGGTCACGCCGAATCACTTCGTAGCCTGCCACCACAAGCTGCACACCAATGAGTGAGCGCAAGACGGGCAGTGGGGAGCGTCAGAATGCCGAGCAGCCTGAGGCCGCCGAGCAGAACGAGCCGCAGGGAAGAACACTGAAGTTTCCGGAGCTGCCGGAGCGCCGCAGTCTGATGGGCGGCGTGATGTTCCGCAAAAAGCTCGCCCGGGCCCGCGCCTTCCAGAAGGAGCGCAGCGGTGAGTCCGAGGAAGCGCCGGAGGAGGGCATCCCGCTGGAAAAGCACGATATCTCCACGATGATCTTCAGCGCCCTGTTTACGTTTGTTCCGCTCTGTCTGGGCATTCTGCTGCTGATGGGCTTCCTGCTCCTACTGATCTTCCGCGCCCTCTGACAAAATTCAACAAACCGCTGCAAAATGTGCTCCATTTTGCAGCGGTTTTTTGCGCATTTGCGGCCGTTTGCAGGTTGACACACGGCTGGAATTACGCTTTAATAATGTATGAACACACAGAAGTGAGGAAACAGACTGCAGCCTGGCAGAAAAAGATCCGGAAGGACATTTTTCAACAAGCTGAAATACCCTAGAAAGAAAGGGAAACCATGAAACAACAGACCCGTTTTTATGTCAGCCGGAAAAACCCGCTGACCTGGATCGCCGCGGCCCTGTCGCTGGCTTCCATCGTTCTGCAGATCCTCGCGCTCTGCCTCGGCGAGGGAGCCGTGATCAGCACCGTGAACATCTGGTTCCAGAAGGTCCTGCCGATGGCGGTGAGCCTCGGCTTTGCGCTCCAGCTCGTGCTGGAAGGGGAGACGCGGTTCTATCGCACGTCGAAGCCCATTTTCTGGGCCTGCGTCTACTTCGGACAGGCGGCGCTCGACCTGCACCTGCACGGCGGCTATGCCCTGTTCGGCTATATGCGCTATGTCGTGATGTGCTGGATCCTGTACCTGCTGCTCTACCTGATCTATCGCCTGACCATCACCGGCAAGATCCCGGTGTCCTATCCGCTGCTGTTCACGCTGCTGGTGCCGCTGGCAATTCTCATCTATGATCTGGCGATGGCCGGCTGCACGATCCCCGTGTGGTACCGCCTTGTCAAGATCTCCAACATCGCCATGGTCGGTGGCGCGGCCGTTGCCGTGCTGGCTATGCGGCCCTTTGCCGACGGCGCCTATCATCCGACGTGGGGGGACCGGAAGGACGGCCGCCTCATCCGCACGCTCAGCCCGATGAATCTGGTTGCAGGCTACATCATGCCGACGCGCAACGATGCCTGCAACTCCATCCAGACAACGTTCGAAATTTCGAAGGTCGAGCGCTACATCCGCCAGAAGCGCGCGGAGGGCATGGAGTCCTTCGGCCTGACGCATGTGCTGCTTGCGGCCTATGTCCGCTGCATCGCAAAGTACCCCGGCGTGAACCGCTTCTTCTCCGGCCAGCGCGTCTATCAGCGCGATGACGATGTCCAGTTCACCATGACCATCAAGAAAGACATGCGCACGGACGGCGAGGAGACGACCATCAAGCTCCACCTCAAGCCGACGGACACGACGAAGGAGGTCTATGAGAAGCTGAACGCCCTCATCGACGAGGTCAAAAACACCCCCCTTAACAGCTCGTTCGACCATGTCGCGGCTCTGCTGGCCAGTATGCCGCGTCTCCTGCTGAAGTTTGTCGTCTGGTTCCTGAAGACGCTGGACTACTTCGGCCTGCTGCCGACGTTCCTGACGGACCTCAGCCCCTTCCACGGCACGGTCATCTTCACGTCCATGGGCTCGCTTGGCATCCCGCCCATCGTCCACCACCTGTATAACTTCGGCAACCTTCCTGTCTTCGTCGCCTTTGGCCGTAAGTACCGCAAGGTCGAGCTCGATCTGCAGGGCAAGCCCGTCACGCGCCGCTATGTCGACTTCGTCATGAATACGGACGAGCGCATCGTCGATGGCTTCTATTACGCGACGGTCATGAAGTACTTCGAAAAGCTCCTGCGCGAGCCGGAGCAGCTCGATCTTCCGCCCGAGGAAGTCCTGCGCGATATTCCCTGAACCCAAATATCCAAAGCTCCTGCGTGTGCACTGCATGCGCAGGAGCTTTTTGCGTCTCCGTGTCACGGACAGCTGTACGCCTGTGGCTGAAATGAGAGACGAAATGTAATACTGATTCCTGATTAAAACATTTAATCAGGAATCCTGTGTGCTACGCACACTCGCATCGTGCTGACGCACGCTGCGCCGTCTCATGCAGAATCTGACGCGCCCTCGGCGCTATAAAAAGCTTTTAAAGCTTTTTATCAGATTCTAGTATAAAGCGAATATACGCGAAAGTGTAAGAATATTTGTGAGAGAAAATAGAGCGATCAGCACACCAGAAGGGAATGAATTGTGATTAGCTGGCAAATAAGGACATTTAATATGGATATTCCACGACAGAAAAACAGAAAGTCAGGCAAATTTTTCCTTGCATTTCCATACAGCCTGTTGCATAATTAGAGTCGCAGTTCATTACGCGTTAGCGGAGCAAAGCGCTAACGAGCAAAAAGGAAAGGATGGGATATGCAATGCGCAAAAAACTGACTGCGCTGCTGCTGGCCTGCCTGCTGCTGGTTTGCCTGGTCCTGCCGGTGTCCGCTGCGGACGCTCCGGCGCTCTATGGCACGGCCAATGCAGCGGACGGCACGGTCACAGTCACACTCAGTCTTCGCGGCGGCAGCGCCGTGCGCAGCGGAGCCTTCACGCTCAGCTACGACAGCTCGCTGACGCTCAGCAAGACCGAAAAGGGTCTGCCGCTTGCAGTGGCAAACACAAAGGAGAAGGGAAAGGTCGTCTGCAATTGGGTCGGCGGCGCAGCCGAGGCCGATCAGGCCGTGCTGACGCTGACGTTCACGAACGCAGCGACGAAGAGCTATACCTTCAAGGTGTCCGGCGCCAAGGTGACGGACAAGAACTATGAGACGACGAAGATCGCTGACTTCCCGATCAGGATCTATGTGGCCTGCAACGGTAAGAACTGCCCGTCCAAGAGCTACAAGGATGTCGATCAGACGCAGTGGTATCACAATGCTGTGGACTATGTCCTCGGCAATGACCTGATGAAGGGCACGGGCAAGACGACGTTCTCCCCGGATGCCACTCTGACGCGCGGCATGGTCGTCACGGTCCTCGGCCGCATGGCTGGTGTGAAGACGTCCGACTATACCGGAACGAGCTTCTCCGATGTCAAGGCCGGCAGCTGGTATGCGCCCTATGTGCAGTGGGCCAGCAAGCAGGGCCTCGTCAAGGGCTATGAAGACGGCACGTTTAAGCCGGAGCAGAATGTGACCCGCGAGGAGATGGTCACCATGCTGTTCCGCTGCTGGAAGAGCGAGGGCAACACCTGGAAGACGGATGTCACCGCGCTCAATGCATACAAGGATTCCGCAAAGGTCTCGAGCTGGGCGCTTCCCGCCATGCGCTGGGCTGCTGCTAACGGCGTCGTCAACGGCGTCGGCGACAGCATGCTGGAGCCGCAGGGCCAGGCAACGCGCGCACAGTTTGCGAAGATCATCATGGTCTACCTTGAGAATCTCGCATGAAAGGAGCGCAGGATAGAAGAATGAAGCACTGGAATCTGAAACGGGTCCTTTCGCTGCTGCTGGTCGTGTGCATGGTCACCGGCCTGCTGTCCGGCGTCTCCGCCATGGCGGAGGATCAGACCGCGAATTATCATGAGATCTCCACCGACGGCCTGAAGCTTGCAACGGAAGACAATGCCGCTGCGGACGAGACCGAAACGGAAGAGGCTCCCTATGCCGACACCGATGTCGTGCGTGTGTTCGTCGTGCTGGAGGACAAGCCTGTCCTGCAGCAGGGCTACGCTACCCGCGGCATCGCCGGCAATGCTGCCGCCATGGCAGCCTCCAAGGCGCTCGAAGCCAAGCAGGCAGCGCTGGCCGCAGAGATCTCTGCGAACGTGCTGTCCGGCGAGACGCTGAACGTCCACTGGAACCTGACGCTGGCCGCCAACGCCATGTCCGTCGACCTGCCCTATGGCAAGATGGACGAGGTCGAAGCGCTGAAGGGCGTTAAGAGCGTCATGCTCGTTCCGCAGTACAGCATCGATCCGCGCGAGCAGGCCGATCTCAACACCATTTCCTCCGGCAATATGATCGGCAGCTACAACGCCTGGCTCGAGGGCTATACCGGTGCGGGCAGCCGCATCGCCATTGTCGATACCGGCTTGGATTCAGACCATCCGTCGTTCAACAGCGCTGCGTTTGATTACAGCCTGCTGGTTACCTCGACGAAGAACGGCAAGCAGATCGCGGATTATGATCTGCTGACCGCCGCGAAGATCAACGAGGTCCTGCCGCAGCTGCATGCCGCAGAGCGCTATGAGGGCCTGACCGGCAATGCTCTGTATGTCAGCAGCAAGATCGCCTTCGGCTTCAACTATATTGACGCCAATCTCGACATCACGCATGACAACGATCAGCAGGGCGACCACGGCACGCACGTTGCCGGTATCGCCACGGCCAACCGCTATGTGGAAAATGCGGACGGCACCTACACCTACGCTGACAACGGCGTCGTCGGCGTTGCGCCCGATGCGCAGGTCGTCGTTATGAAGGTGTTCGGCAAGAACGGCGGCGCCTATGCCGATGACTACATCGCCGCCATCGAGGATGCCATCGTTCTGGACTGCGACAGCGTCAACCTGTCCCTTGGCTCCGCGGCGGTCGGCTTTACGACCGACAGCGAGAACGAGTATGTCAACAACGTTATGGCCTCCCTGAACGAGACGGACACCGTTGTATGCATTTCTGCAGGCAACTCCGGCAACTGGGCTGAGGACTCCGTCAACGGCCTGCTGTTTGCCGAGGATTCCAACACCGGGCGCGTCGGTTCCCCCGGCTCCTATGCGAATTCCCTGGCTGTTGCCAGCGCCGACAACATTGCCAACACCGCGGAGTATTTCACGGTCAACGGCGCGAACTACACCTACGCCGACGGCGCAGGCAAGACGTTCACCGGCGGCGCGACCTGCAAGAGCGCAGCCTTTACGACGCTCGACAAGTCCGAGGACAAGAGCGGCACGGAATATGACTTCGTGTTCATCGGCGATCCGACCGACCCGGACGACACCGTGAAGTACGGCGGCGAGAAGTCCGACTTTGCGAACACGGCGGGTAAGATCGTCCTTGTCTCCCGCGGCAACGGCGTTGCCTTCACCGATAAGCAGATCAATGCGGATGCCGCGAAGGCTGCCGCCATTATCGTCTATAACAATGTTGACGGCTTCGATGCCATCTATGCGGCCTGCACGAAGAAGCTCCCGTTCATCACAATCCGCCTCGACCAGATGAAGGCGATCCTCGCCTCGGCCACGCAGGACGAGAACGGCGTCTGGGGCGGCAAGCTGACCGTCCACGGCAGCGGCGTCTACACCGACATGAACGCCACCGGCGGCGTTATCACCATGAGCTCCTTCAGCTCCTGGGGCGTACCCGGCGATCTGTCTCTGAAGCCCGAGATCACCGCTCCCGGCGGCAACATCTATTCCACGCGCACGGACGGCACCTACGGCCTGATGAGCGGCACGTCCATGGCGTCTCCGTCTGCTGCCGGTCAGGCAGCCGTTGTCGCGCAGTACATCCGGGAGAACGGCCTTGCGGAAAAGGCCGGCCTGACGGCCCGCGCTCTGGCGCAGAGCCTGATGATGGGCACGGCCGTTCCCATCATGGACCCGGATTCCGACGTGGAGTACTCCCCGAGAAGACAGGGCTCCGGCCTTGGCAACGTGGAGAACGCCGTGAACAGCCCCGCCTATGTGACCATTGACGGCAATGACGACGGCAAGGTCAAGGTGGAGTTCGGCGACGATCCCGCCCGCACCGGTACCTACAGCTTCTCGTTCCATGTCAACAACCTGACGGACAAGCCCGTCTCCTACAGGCTCAGCGCCAGTGTGCTTGCGCCGGAAACAGTCACGGATGAAGAGTCCGGCACGAAGTTCATCGCCATGAACGATGTTGCAGTCGGCGCAAATGCGGTCTTCACGACCGATGCGGCGGGCTACGACCTCAACGGAGACGGCAAGCTCAACGACTGCGACGTCATGGCGATCCTGAACCATGCCGCCGGACTGGAGCTGCTTGCAGACGCTTCTCTGGCCGACCTGAACGGCGACGGCACTGCCGACGAGGTCGATGCGCAGATCCTTAACGACATTCTCGAGGGCGGCTCCTATGAGGGCAAGACGCTTGAGAGCCTGCAGAGCAACGACGTCGTGACCGTCCCGGCCAACGGCAGTGTGCAGGTCAAGGCAACCCTGAGCCTGAACGAGGAAGGCAAGCAGTATATGGAGGAGAACTTCTCCAACGGCAACTACCTCGAGGGTTATGTCTACCTGAATGCCGAGACCGATGCCGAGGGCAAGCTTGGCGTCAGCCAGTCCATCCCGTTCCTGGCCTTCTGGGGCAACTGGACGGATTCCTCCATGTTCGATACCAGCGTCTATGCCGAGGATCGCTTCAACGAGATGCCGCACAAGTACCTGAATATCGCGCGGGAGAACTACTACAATGTGAAGAAGGCGGGCAGCGGCAACACCTTCATCCTCGGTGTGAACCTCTACGCCAACGATGATGCGTTTATTGCTGACCGCACGGCTGTCCGCGCGGGCGATACGCTCATGACCATAAACTACAACCTGATCCGCAATGCGCAGGACGTCAGCTACGTCATCCGCAATGCAGAAACCGGCGAGGTTTATTTCAGCAAGGACTACGGCAAGCAGTCCGGCGCCTTCTACTATACGAATAACGGCTCCTGGGCCTACACCTCGACGACGAAGGGCATCAGCTGGCGCTTCACCGACAACGAGGGCAATGCGCTCCCGAACAACACGAAGCTCGAGCTCGTCCTGACTGCCGTACCGGAGTACTACACCGCCGACGAGAACGGCAATTATACCGGCCTCGGCAAGGGCGCAGCGTGGGAGACGCTCGTTACCGTCGATAACGAGGCACCGGCCGTCACCCAGATGTTCTTCTCCAGCGATCCTGCGGGCCGCAAGCTCATCAACATCGCGGCGCAGGATAACCAGTACATCTCTGCCATCCAGTTCCTCACGACGGACGGCAAGCTTATCGGAACGCTCTCTCCGAACCAGCAGACGGCAAACGAGGCACTGAGCCTTTCGGTCAACGCTGCTTCCATGAAGCAGGACAAGGTCGTTGTTGTGGTCGTGGACTATGCGGGCAACGCAAGAGCCTATGAGCTCGAGCTTGGCCTCGGTGGCGACGACGGCGACGAAGAGCCCGCAGCGGAGCTCAATGGCTTCTTCGCCTTCAACGCGACGAACAACACCTGGGCGCGCTTTGAGCCGGATACGGCCAAGACCCCGGAGACTGCAGCAGAGGCCGATGTCCAGTTCGCTTCTGCGGAGTATGTCAACGGCTACACCGTGGCCTGCACGACGGATGGCTACCTGTACGTTATGCAGCACGGCAAGTTCGAGCCGACGCCCGTGTGTTACCTGAACGCCATTCTGATCGACATGGCTTATAACAAGGCCGACGGCAAGCTGTACGCCATGGCGGCTCTCAATGACGAGAACGGCGAGCCGCAGTACGGCAAGCTCGTCACCGTCGACATGTTTACCGGCGAGCTGACCGAGGTCGGCTCGATCACGAGCGACATGATGCCCTCGTCCCGCGACGGCGAAGTGCCGCAGGTGCTGGCCATCAGCGACGACGGTACGTTCTATGTCATCAACGCCTCCACGCGCAACACCTACCTCTACAGCTTCCGTCTGACTGAAGACGGCAAGATCGGCGAGCTGACGAACGTCGGCAAGACCGGCTTCAAGGCAAACTATCTGCAGTCCATGGCCTTTGACCACTCTACCGGCGAGCTCTACTGGGCACAGTTCGTGCGAGCCTCCAGTTGGGCACGTCCGACCTACAAGCTCGTGAAGCTTGACCTCACGACCGGTGCCGGCACGGCACTCTCCGATCTGCCCGGCGAAATGACCGGCCTGTATATCGTTCGCGGC
>OLZB01000821.1_pt1 | contig 13906 bp, 12 predicted proteins | sample 1673421 | NCBI WGS metagenome assembly OLZB01 (sample SAMEA103958111, study PRJEB25191) | human gut metagenome | biome: human-associated habitat [ENVO:00009003]; feature: intestine environment [ENVO:2100002]; material: feces | place: Germany | collected 2013/2015
TTCGAATCGTATGGGAGTTAATGCCGCCAGATGTAAAAGGGCGGTGTGGATAAACTCGTTCAAGCGAAGCGCGTTTGTTTATCCGCACCGTAATAAACTATACAGATGGCGGCATTTACTCCCACTAGATGAAGAAATCCTGAGGGCATATGCCATAGACGGACACAGCGGCGGGACTGCCATATACCGAATGAACCCTATCACGCAAACAGCCGCTTGCGCATGCCACTTAAAATCTTCTTCTCCATCCTCGACACCTGCACCTGCGATATTCCGAACTCCTTAGCAACCTGCATCTGTGTGTAATCATCATAATAACGCATTCTGATAAGCTCTTTTTCACGCTGTGAAAGTGTTTCCATAAGCTGTGCAAGTGCCACTTTACTTGATGCAGTTTCCCCAATGTCTGCCTTGTCTTCTAACTTGTCCATCAGCATGACCTCACTTCCATCCCCCTGATAGATTGTCTTATATATTGATTCAACCTCCATTGATGCAGACATTGACAATGTTATGTCTTCAACTGACAACTCACAGGCAGCTGCTATCTGTTCTACCGTCGGTTCACAGCCTAACGTGTCACGGAGCTGTCCCGCCGCTCTCATGCTTTTTACTGCATTTTCTTTTATAGAACGACTTACCTTTACCATTCCGTCATCCCGCAGGAATCTTCTTATCTCACCTGTTATCATAGGAACTGCATATGTTGAAAATGCAACATCCATATCCAGATTGAAATTATCAATTGCCTTTATAAGCCCTATACAGCCTATCTGAAACAGATCCTCCTGTTCTGTTCCTCTCCCCTTAAATCTTTTAATTATGTTCCATATAAGCCCAAGATTATCTGTTACCAGCTTCTCTCTGGCCTCTTTGTCATTATTGTGTGCTTTAGCGATCAATTCCCTGGTACAATCCTTAGTCTGATCCATAGCATCACATCCTATCAATTACTCCCCTATTTTCTTTCTCATAAGAACTGTTGTTCCTTTGCCCGGTGCCGACGCAACTCTTAAATCATCCATGAATGCCTCCATGAACGAAAATCCCATTCCTGAACGTTCCTGTTCAGGCTTGGTTGTATACAGAGGTTCCATTGCTTTTGCAACATTTTCCATGCCAAGACCGTCATCGTGCACTTCTATTATTACCTGATTCTGTATGCCCTTTAATCTCATTCTTACTTTTCCCGGACCATTATCATAGCCATGGACTATTGCGTTAGTTACTGCCTCGGAAACTGCTGTTTTTATGTCCTGCAATTCTTCGATTGTTGGATCTAAATATGTAACAAAGGCTGCCGCAACAACCCTTGCAAATGCTTCATTTTCCGACCTGGCTTCAAATAATAATTCAACATTGTTATTCTCTATCATACTTATGCCTCCTGTCCTTTAAGCTCATATATGTTAACTATCTTATGAAGTCCTGATATAAGAAGTATCCTCTTAACACTTTCACGGACTCCCACGATTGTTATGTCACCTTTATCCATAACCTTCTTGTAGCGCCCCATAATAAGTCCTATTCCTGCACTGTCCATAAAATCCACTTTAGTAAAATCAAATACTATATGAGTTACTCCTCTTTTATCTATTACATCATCTATAACCTGACGCATCTCTTCTGCCAGATGATGGTCAAGTTCTGCATTCATTCGTATCATAAGCTTGTCATCATTAACCATGTATATATAATCCATATGCTGGATTTCATCCTGCTCATCCGCTGTATTAACCTGTTTTGACATAATAATCTCCTCTTTCCTCTCTGCTTTTACACTTCACTAATTCTGCAACAAAGCCCCCGGCAAAGAATTATCTTTGCCGGGGGCTTATCTTTTAGTACCTCATCAATGTGAATTAACGTAATCGCTGGCTTCTTTGTAATATCCGCTAGTCGAATAATCATCCACAATATACTTATAGTATTTCTTTGCATCATCAGTCTTTGCTAATGCTACATATGACTTAGCTGCATAATAAGCTGAATCTGCACTGTTATTACATTTGTATGCTTTGACAAGATTATCTGCCGCAACTTCATAGTTGGACTTGTAATACTCTGTCATTCCTGTGTTATAGAAGGTCTGTGCTGCTGCCGGAAGTGTCGCCGTTGCTATTGTATTATATAAAGTCTTTGCTGACTCACTTGGAAGTGCACTGACATCTATATCAACAAGCTTATTCGCAGCATCATCAGGCTTATTAGCAATATAATCGCTTGCCGCCTCTATTACTGATACTAACAGCTTGTTGCTTCCTTCTGTTCCATTGACAACACCGAGTTGCTGCTCAAGCGCATCCTTCTGCGCCTTAACCTCTTCAAGTTCTTTCTGCATAGAATTCAGTTCCACATTACCAGAAGATAACTGCTCACTATACTCCTGAAGACTTTTCTTATAATCCTGTGTAAGTCCCTTATTCCTTGCCGGAACAATAAGAAACCATATTAATGCTGCGCCTATTACAACACCTGCCAATACATTTATTATTGTTATTGCACCATTACTTGGTTCTTTATATGACGATCTTGGAAGAATAACATCGTTGCCACTTAGCGGTTTCTTATCAATATCCTTTTCCTTTCTCTTAGGAAGGAAAGAACCTGATGTTTCCGCTTTCTTTGCTGCATTTCTTTCTGCTATCTCTTTCTGATAAATATGTGCAAGTGTATTATTCTTATCTATTGCAAGAACAGCGTTAAGCAGCTTTTTTGCTCTTGAAAGCTCGTCCTGCTTAATATATATAAGTGCAAGCAGAAGATGTGCCTTAATAAGCTGTGGATTATTGGCAACTACCTTCTTGAGCTGTATTACAGCCATATCAAGATTGCCTTCCTTGGCATATTTCAAAGAAAGATTATATTTACGGATAGTACCTGTAATCATCTCAAATCTGTTCTGGTTAGTCTGTATCTTCTTAATATAGTGTCCTGCAATATTGCCTTCAGGCGTAAAATTCTTACTTACTACCCACTGGCTTAAAGCCTCAACTACATCACCCATCTCACAGTAAACAAGACCTAACAGATTTCTTGCATTGGTATTGTACTTGTTAATCATAAGGCTTATCTTAAGAGATTCAACTGCACCGGTTAAATCTCTTACTCTTGCTTTATATAGTCCTGCATTATAATATGCATCTGATACTCTGGCTGTCTTCTTATATATTCTTACATTCTCTCCACATTGTGGACATGTATCACCATCTGTAAGGAAGCTTCCACATTTATAACATCTCATATGTCCACCCCTCACTACTTATCTGTATTCTTTCCGCTAAGTATCTGTGATATCAGATCTGTGATATCCGGTACATCATTGTTATATATTGTGTCCTCAGCATCTTCTACTTCAAGACTTGGCTGAAACTTCTGTATCTCTTCATCAAAATTAATCATGATTATTTTCCTTTCCTTCCAATGCACGGTCCACATCACCAACTAAATAAAGCGACCCCGTTGCAAACATCAGTCTGTTATCCCATTTTTTCATAGCTTCTTCAACACTCTCAAATACATATACCGGTGTATCCTTAATATGTGCTTCAAATGTTTCCTTTATTATATCAGCTGGAAGCTTTCTGATACCGCCCGTTATTGTAACATATATCTGTCTGAAATGCTTACAGCTGCATAGTATCTTAATCATTCTGTCATAATTCTTGTCACTTACTACTGAAAAAAGTAATGTTGCCTTATCAAGCCGACTGTTTTCATAAAGACTGTTTACTGAATCTACAAAGCTTTGAATCCCTTGTGGATTATGCGCTCCGTCAACATACAGATTATCTCTTAACAGTTCCATTCTTCCTGCCCAGTGTGTATCGTACATTGCCATACTGACTGCTTTATTGTCAAGCTTAATCATCCCCCTGTCACACAGATTAGCACATACCGTAAGTGCAATGCTTGCATTTTCCATCTGGTACAACGCATTTGTACTTAACCGGAAGCAATCATTCTTATAATACTCATTATGAATTAAAAAATCAATATACCCGTATGTATTTTGTATCAGTTCAAATGTATTGTCGTCAACCACATGACAGTCGCATCCAAAGTCTGCTGCACGCTTTCTTATCACATCAGCAGCTTCTTTCACTATGCCGCTGCACACAACCGGTATTCCCGGTTTAATTATCCCTGCTTTTTCATTTGCAATCTTTTCTATTGTATCACCAAGAATTGCAGTATGTTCAAGCGATATTGTTGTTATTACTGAGACAACCGGATTATCAACTGCATTAGTTGCATCCAGCTTTCCGCCAAGACCCGTTTCCATAACAACATAATCCACATCATGCTTACTGTAATAATACATTGCCATGCCAAAAAGATAATCAAAATACGCAAGCTCCTGTGTCCTGTGTTCTTCCACATACCAGTATGCTTCTTCAAAATCCTCTTGTGAAATCATTATTCCATTGATTCTTATACGTTCTGTTATATCATCAAGATGAGGAGATGTAAAAAGTCCTGTCTTATAACCATTATGCTGTAAAATTCCTGCAATATAAGCACACACCGATCCTTTTCCATTAGTACCGGCAACATGTATTATTTTTAATGACTTCTCTGGATTATTCATATCATGTAATAACTGTCTGCCTCTTTCTAATCCTGTAGATGATGCAAACTGACTTATACTGTCAAGACTATTCACAATCTCATTATACATGTCTCATCTTTTCCTTTCCGGATGTCACATACTTTGTATAGAAATAATATGTCTGTCCTCATATGTAATAACAGCTGTGTATTTTCCACCAGTATATGCCCTTATCACATTATTATCCCCTACTGCCAGCATAGAAGCTGAATCATGTGCCTCTTTTAAAGTTTCTTCAATATATCGTAATTCTTCCCTGCTAAATATACTCACAGCAGACTCAAATACTTCATCATCAAATGAATATTTGAAGAAAAAGGCTGTCCATTTTATCTTAAGTTCCTTTGCTCTTTTTTTGGTCTCTTCATCTGCCGTTTTCTGTACAGATTCAAGATATATCTTTCTCTCCTCTGCCTTCTCACATGCAAGTTTTAATTCTTTCTCTGTCTCCTGAAGTCTCTTTTTCTTCCTGTCACTATCATCAAGACTTCTGTCCATTTCCCTCTTTGTATCATTAACCTGTGCATAATATCGTTTTGATTCATCTTCTGTCTTTCTGTTATTAATATAATCATCTTTGACATCTTCAAGTTTTGCAAAATCATTTTGTGCAATATTAAGCCTGTCCACGGCAGCATCATATTTCTTCTGTGCATCAGTCATCCTGTCTGTCTTTACAGAAACATCCTTTTCACATTTTTCTAATTCCTTGCGTGCCTTTTCAACCTGAGTACACATAACACGGTATTCTCTGTCCTTATCATCAGCGGCTTTCTTTTTGTCCGCAGCAATATAAGACGGCATAAGGTCTGACGGTGCATAAAACTTGATATCATTTGCATGGCTTACCTTCCATATGTATCCCGCCGCCTGAAGTTTTGATATTCTTGTCATATTTCTGACTGCCTGATACATTGTCTTTACCTGCGCCTCTGTCGACCAGAATGCATCTTCCCCAAGAAGTCTTATTGCAGCTTCAAGCTTTGTCGTACTTCTCTGTCTGCCGAGTACATCTATAATTCCCTCGCCATTGAATTTCTCTGGCATAAGACTTTTTTGAACCTCACGTTTAGTCTCCATTGAAGCAACCCCTAATTTTCTTCCAACCTGTTCAGCATATGACTTTTTCTGGACAGCTGTAAGATTACGTATCTGGTTCATAATATTATTTAAAAATGCATTGTTATATCTTATGCTTATTTCTTCTATTTTATGAGCGGGTGACATATATTTATTAATTCCGTATGCAGATGCCGCCTCATCAATAATGTATCTGGACATCTGCTCTTTTACTTCCTTATCCTTCATGTCTCCTTCAATTTCAGGACACATCACTTCAAGCCGCTCATATAACATTTTCTCAAGTTTTTCCCTGTTTAACGCCTTATAGCGAAGACAGTCTTCCCGTACGAGATCTGATACTTTTTTTACCTCATAATCAATCGAATTCTTTATTCCTATACTCTGTGTAAATGAATTGGCAACATCTGCAAGCACATTAACCAGCCTGTATCCGGTCTCTTTAACCGCATTAGATATATTAACATTGTCAATAAGCGCTATCTGCATTCGCAGCTCATCTTCACTGATTCTGCTTATCTCTGATATTATATCTGACATATCTGCCTCCTCTTCTGACTGCTACATAAGCCAGCAGTCTGAATTGTACCATAAGAACAAAAGATATATTTCGATTGCAATAAGAACCGCCATAATAATGTATCTTACAGCCTTATTACATCTTGTAAGTATGTCATACACTCCCACAAATGCAACATATGTTCCTGCCGTAAATCTGCATGTACTCATAACATGTGATGTCAATGGCACAAGAAGTGATATAATTCCGAACACTGCCATTGAGTAATATTTTCTGTAGAACATATATCCATAAAGAATCAGTATTGCAATACAGAACCATCCCATATATGTGTATCTTGGCTCAATCTGTCCTGTACATGCCTTCCACAACACGCCTATAATCGGGAAATACTCATCCTCTCTCCATGCAATCTGGACATTCTTATATGCCCATGCATCACCACAGAAGAAATTAAGAAATGCCATATATGCAAATGCACCGAGCGGGCATACAAGCACTGACAGTATCTTCTTAGGTGCTTTAAGCATATCCATTACAAATGTCTTAACCTTGCCAAAGCTTATCTTAGTTCCTTCCATGTCAATATATAGCTGTACAACCAGTGCAAATACAAGTATACAGCCTACAATTCTTGTTCCACTTGAGCATGCTGCCATAATTCCTGCTGCCATGTATTTCTTCTCAAAAAGGAAATAGAAAAAAAGTACAATGAACATTATAAACATCGCTTCCGTATATACAGAACTGCAATAGAAGGTGTAAGGTGCCATAAATAAAAGCACTGGCATAATCATCGTATATTCTTCTTTAATAGAAGTCTGCTTCTTAAGACCTTTAACAGCAAAGAATGCTGCAATAATTATGCATATATTAGATACTATCATTCCAATAACATAAGTGTTAATAAGCCCGCCTGTCACTGCCTTTAATGCTGCACACACGATAACATATAATGGGAAGAACGCCCAGTTAGCCTGAGGATCAATATCCGTAGGGTGTGTATAGCCATGATTGATTATATAGGCATATTTCTTTGCATCCCATTCGTTCATAAGAAACAGAAATGATTTGTGTGTCCCCATAATTCCATTATACACAGGAACCATGATAAGCATAATCAGTCTTGATATCGCAAATATAATCAATATCTTTAACAGAAGCCTGCAATTCTCATTATTTTTTAGTCTGTTCATCTAATGCCTCATTTCAATAATATACGGATTATATGATATATAGCTGCCGGGATTGTACTTATTACAGGTACTACAAACATTGCAGCCACAACTATTGCAAACAATCCAATATATATATACTGTGCACAGTACTTAGCCCATACAGGAACATTTATAGTTCTCTTATAATTAATCACAAGGCATAACACAGTTATTAACAATGTCACAAGTGTAATAAGCAGTCCTGCATTTCTGCCCTTTGGCACAAATGTAAACACTAATGTATTCTCGCCTTCGTGAACCTGTACACCTGTAAACAGCCCTGCTATCTCTTTAGTCTTAACTGTCTTTCCATCAAGTGTCACGGTCCAGTTAGCGCTCTTAATAACCGGTATCAGGGCATAATCCTTAGTTCCATCACTGTTTATCTTAACTGTAAGCGTATTATTAGTATATGAAACATCTGTCTGCTTATCTGCGAAATCCTCACAGAGCTTATCCATCTTCTCCATATTAAGAAGTCCGATAGTCATCTTACTCTGGTTCATATATTTAGGCTTATCATATTCAATCTTAATCTGAACATCTTCATCTTCAAATATGCCAAGATAAAGAAGATTATTATTATAATCCGTAAAATATGCTGTATTATTAACATCTCCAAGTGTAGGTACAACAACTGCCTCACCATTCACATATACATGTATGCTGCTCTCAAGCTTAGATGCATTAGCATCCGCATTAGGCTTCTTCACATCTGCAATATTCATATATATAGCACTTCTGCTTCCGACATTAATAGTCATGGACTTAATATTGCCAGCAGTCTCTGCCTGTGGATATATTCTTGTTACAAATGTTTCTTTATCTCCAGTCATTGCTTTATACATTCTGTTATGGTATGTAATCCAGTCAACATTAGTCATATCAAGCTTGCTGAAGCTGCTGTCAACACAGAATCCAAATGGCAGGTTATAATTAGTGTTGTAAAGGCTGTAATCGCCTTCCTTCTTCTCTAATGTATATAAAGCACTGTCAAGTTCATTGATATTAACTGCCTGTGTAACATGCAGCACTGCATTACTGAATACTGTTCCACCTGAATCTAACAGCCACAGGAAATACTTAGAATATCCCCATCTCTTGGCATAACTTTGTGTATCGTCCTCTAAAGCTGCTGTAAAGCTTGATAATGCTCCTCTTCTCAATATAAGAGGATAATTGGCATTAAGACTGATATCAGGATTTACTATTCTGTCTGTAGCAGACTCTTCTATATCAAGGCTGTCTGCCGCATCATTGGCATACTGCACATAATCACCAATCTGATAATCTTCATATGTATAAAACTTAGGAGGTCCTATAAGAGCATATGCACCGATAAACAATTCAAGTGCAATAACAAGGATAACTGATTTGCAGTTAAATTCTTTCTTTCTTATAAGCATAAACATATACACTGCAAACATCACTGCAAATATCATTATAAAAAATGCCATTGCAAGCATTTCATTGTTTATTGGTAATATGTTATAAATCATAACATATACTGCACCAATTACCGCTACTGCCGCTGCCTGCCTGCGATAAAACGCACTCTTTAATGGTATATCTGCAAACATCTTCTCAGCCATTCCTGCAGCAACACAGATAAGCGTGAACGATATCAGATATCCGTTTCTTAATGTATATCCGTTATATGAGCCAAAATGCCACATAAGGTTAGTAGCCTCCATAAACACCGGACCTAATGCAACAACAAGCATGGCTATAGTATATATAAGCTGTCTTCTGTCTGACTTATATATTTTCATTCCCATGATAATAACTGCTATAACGAATGCAAGTCCATAAAGCATCATCCAGCGCTGGAGTGCTGCCATTGCACCATCTGTAACAATTGAACTTGTTATCCAGCCTGCATACTGTGATAAAAGCCCCTTAGACGCACCACCTCTCTGTGACGAAGAAAGCTGTGCAAATACAGGAACAAGCACGAATGCTGAAAGTCCGATACCTGCAATCGTACCTATACCGACATTCCATGCAGTTTCCCTCCACTGCTTTCTCTCCTGCATGACTACTATTCTTATTCCACAGATAAGGAATATGTATATAAGTGACATTGCACTCAGGTAATAATTAATTATGAAGCACAACGCAATCATGCATATATAGAACATTTTCTTTCCTGTCTCAAGCATTCTGTCGTATGCCATTATAAGAATAGGGAAAAATGCAACTATATCCATCCATGGTGTAAAGCATGAACCATAGAGAATTACATAACCACAAAAGGCATACATGCATGAAAACATAACCTTTAATCCATACACAAGATTATTGTATTTCTTATTAATAAGCGCATACATTGCAACTGACATGAATATCATCTTAACAAGTGTAATTATTGATATGCTCTCTAATATGTAACTTCTTGGAACAAAATATAATAAAAGATTAAACGGTGTAATCATTGAAAATGCCGATATACTCATTGACACATTTGTTCCAAGACCTGTATACCAGTCAAACCATATTGATGCCTTACCATGCATGAAATCCCACAGATGTGCATAAAGCGGTGCTACCTGCTGCATGTTGTCAAAATAATCTATTCTGCTGCTTCCAAAAGGCCATATACCTTTAAGTATAAGTATTACAATCATAACCAGACCTGTTATTATACCAGGTACTGCGTATGGCTTAATCTTTTTTAATAATGATTTAAATCCCGATTTCTTCATATAATTCTACCTTTCTATACATTTACACATATTCTGTCATCTTTGGATTTAAGTTTCCGCCTGACCTTTATCAAGGCTTATACTGTAAAGAGTATATTCTGCATTGTCAGCATGAAACTTCACTGTAAGAAGCTCATCACCGCTGACATATCCTATCTTTAGCTTCGTTGTTCCCTTGCTGTCTATATTTCCAATCAGCTTATCATTCACATATACTTCAATTCCTTTATCACCAGAGGCTGTTGTATCATATTCCGTAATATCACATACAAGATATATATTATCAGCTGATTCCTCCGGAATATAGTATATATATGAATCTTTGTCTGTATTCTTCGTTCCTTCGTATCTCTTAGATTTCTGCCAGCCCTGACCTTTACGACTGCAGACATTGCTTTGTTCTTTACCATTACGGTCTTTATGTTCTGTACATATCTCTTTCGTTCCAAATGTATATTTCAGATTACCATAACCTGGCCAGTCTGTAAGCTCATGTGTCAGATAGTACATTCGGTATTCTGTTCCAACCTTAGGATTCTTTCCCCACCATAATACTAATATGTAAAAAACAACAAGTACTGCACATGCTGCGTACAGCAATACTCTTGCTATATTCTTTCTCATACAGACCTCCATTTTTTATACTTCTACAATCATATAATATAAATCATTTTTCGCAATCTGCCAAGTAAAAAAAGGTTCTACAGACATATTGTCTGCAGAACCTTACAATTAAATCATATTATAAGACAATTATTACATTAAAGCCTGTAATTAGCAAACTCCCTGAGCAAGCATAGCATTTGCAACTTTCTCAAATCCTGCAATATTCGCTCCGGCAACATAGTTTCCTTCCATGCCATAACGTTTTGCAGCATCATCGATGTTGTGATAAATGTTGATCATGATCTGCTCAAGTTTCTCATTTACCTCATCGAAGGTCCAGCTCAGACGCTCGGAGTTCTGGCTCATCTCCAGACCGGAGGTAGCCACGCCGCCTGCGTTGGAAGCCTTTGCAGGTCCGTACAGGATGCCGTTGGACAGGTAGACCTCGATGGCCTCGGGAGTGCTGGGCATGTTAGCGCCCTCGCAGACCACGGTGCAGCCGCCCTTCACCAGAGCCTCTGCGGACTCCTTGTTGATCTCGTTCTGGGTAGCGCAGGGCAGGGCGATGTCGCAGGGGACAGTCCAGACCTTGGTGCAGTCGGCAACGTAGGTTACACCGGCGTGGGTCTCGGCATACTCCTTGATGCGGCCGCGGCGCACTTCCTTCAGCTCCTTGACGTAAGCCAGATCAATGCCGTTGGGGTCGTAGACGTAGCCGTTGGAATCGGACATGGTAACGACCTTTGCGCCCAGAGACTGGGCCTTCTGGCAGGCATAGATGGCAACATTGCCGGAGCCGGAGATGACCACGGTCTTGCCCTCAAAGCTGTCGTTGCGCATACACTTCAGAGCCTCGGCGGTGAAGTAGCACAGGCCGTAGCCGGTGGCCTCGGTACGGGCCAGAGAGCCGCCGAAGGTCAGGCCCTTGCCGGTGAGCATACCGCCCTGGAAGCTGTTGGTCAGGCGCTTGTACTGGCCGAACATATAGCCGACCTCGCGGCCGCCGACGCCAATATCACCGGCGGGGCAGTCCACGAACTGGCCGATGTGGCGGTACAGCTCGGTCATAAAGCTCTGGCAGAAGCGCATGACTTCCATGTCGCTCTTGCCGTGGGGGTCGAAGTCAGAGCCGCCCTTGCCGCCGCCCATGGGCAGGGTGGTCAGGCTGTTCTTGAAGGTCTGCTCAAAGCCGAGGAACTTCAGGATGCCCTGATTGACAGAGGGGTGGAAGCGCAGGCCGCCCTTGTAGGGGCCGATGGCGCTGTTGAACTGGACGCGGTAGCCGCGGTTCACCTGGACCTTGCCCTGATCATCGACCCAGGGCACACGGAAGGTGATGATGCGCTCGGGCTCGACCATGCGCTCGATCAGGCCGGCCTTCTCGTATTCGGGATGCTTCTCCACCACGGGCTGGATGCTCTCCAGCACCTCGCGGACAGCCTGCAGGAACTCAGGCTCATTGGCATTGCGCTGTGCAAGGCCGTCGTAAACGCGCTTCAGGTATTCATTCGTCAGCATAATAGAATACTCCTTTTCCCATGATTTACAATCGCTCTGCCCACTATCACAGAGCGCTTCACCATTATAAAGCATTGTGCGGCGATTTACAAGAGAGGAAATCGGAAAATGTTTCAGTGAAGCCAAAATAAAAATGAATCCGCTTCACAGCATCAGTGCCCGGCCGCGCTGGGGATCTCCTGCAGCTCAAAGCGGTATTCCTGCGCGGCATCGGGGTATTTTGCCTTATCCACGGGGCTGAGGAACATGGCAAGGGGCCGCAGCCAGAGCCCGCCGTCCCCGTAGAGCTTGCGGTAGACCACAAAGGGCTCCCCCGTTTCGGAATCGTTGGCAACGGCTTCCACCAGATAAAAGTCGCCCTTGAAGTGCCGGTATACCCGGCCGATCTTGAGTTCGTTCGGCATTTGGATTCTCCTTTCTGCAGGGATATTCAAAAAATCCCCCGCAGGCGGCTGGCGCTGGCGGGGGAGCGGTGCATGATTTACTTCTTCAGCAGCTTCTCGCAGGCATCGGCGGCACCCTCAAGGTACTGGCCGGGGTAGGCCTCGATCATGCCGGCATCGGAGCAGGTAGCCAGCTGGGGATCGATGGGGCACTTGGCCAGCACGGGCAGGCCGTGCTTTGCAGCCACCTCATCCACATGGCTCTCGCCGAACACGCTGATCTTCTTGCCGCAGTCGGGGCAGACGATGTAGCTCATGTTCTCCACGATGCCCAGCATGGGCACCTTCATCATCTCAGCCATGTTCACGGCCTTGGCCACGATCATGCTCACCAGCTCCTGCGGGCTTGCCACGACGACGATGCCGTCCACAGGCAGGCTCTGGAAGACGGTCAGGGGCACATCGCCCGTTCCCGGAGGCATATCCACGAACAGGAAATCGACGTCCTTCCAGACCACATCGGTCCAGAACTGCTTGACCGCACCGGCGATGACGGGGCCGCGCCAGACGACGGGGTCCTCTTCGTTCTCCACCAGCAGGTTGATGCTCATGACGTCGATGCCCATCCGGCTCTGGATGGGCCAGCAGCCCTTGTCGTCGGCCATGGCACGGCCATGGATGCCGAACAGCTTGGGGATGGACGGGCCGGTGATGTCGGCGTCGAGGATGCCGCAGTGGTAGCCGCGGCGTGCCATGGCGCAGGCCAGCAGGGCGCTGGTCATGCTCTTGCCGACGCCGCCCTTGCCGGACACGACGCCGATGACCTTCTTAACGCTGCTGTTGGGGTTGGGGGCGTCATGCTGGGGTGCAGCATTGCGGGAAGAACACGCTGCCCCGCAGTTGGAGCAGTCATGGGTACATTCTTCGCTCATTGTCTCATTGCGCACGGCCGTGGTACCGGGGTGCGCTTCCTCCTTGCATTCTTAGATCCTGTCTGGCAGAAAACGCTCCGCCAGATACAATATATATCATATCATAAAACTGGGAAAGAAACAACCCACGCCGCCGCTCATATTTCCCAGAGCGGCGTGCATACCTATAAAAAGATACGAGCAGGAAAGGGAGGGGGCGCAGTGGGGAAGAGCTATCTGAAAAACGCGGCCCTGATGACCGGAGCAGATGTCCTGCTCCGGCTGGCAGGGATGGGGCTGCGCATCTGGCTGGCGAACGCTCTGGGCGGCGAGGGGATGGGGTTGTACCAGCTG
>OLZB01000824.1_pt1 | contig 13881 bp, 8 predicted proteins | sample 1673421 | NCBI WGS metagenome assembly OLZB01 (sample SAMEA103958111, study PRJEB25191) | human gut metagenome | biome: human-associated habitat [ENVO:00009003]; feature: intestine environment [ENVO:2100002]; material: feces | place: Germany | collected 2013/2015
AAACCGGTGTGATCACGGTAGACGGCGTGTTTATTGCCGTCGGCATCGTTCCGGTCTCCGCACTGATCGCAGGCACCGTAGAAACCGATGAGACTGGCTACATCAAAGCCGGCGAAGACGGTGTGACGAGCGTGCCGGGCGTGTTCGCCGCAGGCGATGTCCGCACGAAGCAGCTCCGTCAGATCATCACTGCAGCCGCCGACGGCGCGAACTGTGTGACTTCGGTAGAGAAATATCTGATCAGCCACTGATGGCTTCTTTCGAATAGAATACGGCAAAAGCAGGCATTCTTCGTATTGTACGGAGAACTGCCTGCTTTTTTTGTTTTCCCGTATTTTCTGAAATCTGAAAAACCTTTCATGTCAGTCGTGTAAAACTTTAAAACCTCTTTTTGTCGAAATTGCACAAAGAAACCGGTTTTTTCCCACACGGGCCAATTTTATAAACATCCCGTCCACAAGTTATCCACATAGTTAACCACCGAAAACATGCCTAAAAACAAGTTATACACCGAGTTATCCACATTATCCACGAAAAACGGTGTGGAAAGCATGTGTTTAAATTTTGCGAAATCAGAACGCGTGTTTTGGTCATAATAGAGAAAACCGTTATTTCGCCAAAAGATTTTACAAAGCACTTGACTTTTTAAGTGTCAATCTCTGTTGGTTTTTGACTTGAATTGTGTGAATTTTTCGTACAATTTAATATTACATTTTTCGTGTTCTTTTGCTGTTTTTACAATGGCTGCAAAAAGAAAATCTCCTGTTCGGAAAACGATTGTTTCGTTCCCAGACAGGAGATTTTGATTGGATTTTTCTTTGTTTTACTCTGCCAGCTTTCCAAGCCGCTTTGCTTCTGCCCTCAGCTCTTCGATCCGGCGGTTGCACATGCCCACCGGGACGCCGGTGTCGATGACACGTTCACAGCTCTTCATCAGCTCGCAGGCGCGGGCAAATGCCTCGTCGCTGATCTCCTGGAACGGTGCTTCGGTTACCGTCTCCATTGCCAGAATGCGGGCGAGCTGGTAATCGATATCGTTCGTATACAGGACGCCTGCCGCAAACGGGACATTTTCCTTCTGCAGTTTCCGGAACACCGGGATTCCCGTTCCGCCGCCTGCGAGGACAAAGACGCGCGGTGTTCCCTCCGGCCGTGGCAGCTCGATGCTTCCGAAGCACGGGTCAAACGAACCATTGTCAATCTCGTACAGTTCGCGGATGATATCCTCGCGGAAAATTGTCTCCGGTGCGCCGAAATGGGAAATAGCATCGCCCTTGACGCAGATGATCTTATCTGAAATTTTCTGTGCCAGATCGATCTCATGCAGCGACATGATGACGGTGATGCCCTTCTCCTTTGCCATGCGGCGCAGAATCGCGAGCAGTTCCAGCTTGTGGCGGATATCGAGGAAAGAAGTCGGCTCGTCGAGGATGATGACCTCCGGCTCCTGACAGATCGCACGCGCAAGAAGCACTCTCTGGCGCTGGCCGTCGCTGATGGCGTTGAAATCGCGGCCGCCGAGCTCTTCGGCATGAACGGCGCGCATCGCCTTCTCGACCTTCTCCTCATCCTCGCGGGTCAGCATGCCGAGCCGTCCGGTGTACGGATAGCGGCCCGTTGCCACGATATCGTGGCAGGTCATCAGCTCCGGCTTCATGCGCTCCGTCAGCACAACGGCCATCTTCGTGGACAACTCGCGGAACGAAAGCTCATGCAGGTTTTTCCCGTCAAACTCCACATTTCCGCCGACCAGCTTTAACTGGCGGGTGATGCTTTTCAAAATCGTTGATTTACCGGAACCGTTCGGTCCGATCAGCGTAACGATCTCGCCTTTTTCGATGCCGATACAGATATCTTTGATCAGCGGCTTCTTATCATAGCCGACCGTCAGGTGGTCCAGATGAAAATAATATCCACTCATATTCTCTTACCCCCTTTTCCGGCGCAGCATCATGAAAATGACGACCGGCGCACCAAAGATCGATGTGACCGTACTGATGGACAGCTCCAGCGGTGCAAACGCCATACGCGCAATCAGGTCGCACATCATACAGAAGACGGCTCCGCCGAGGAACGTTCCCGGGATTACGACGAGCGGACGCGATGTGCCGAGGCTCTGTTTGACGAGGAACGGGACGGCAATGCCGACAAACGAAATCGGACCGGCAAATGCGGTGACACATGCGGAGAGAATACTCGAAAGCAGAATCAGCGCGATGCGGAATACTTTGATGTTGACACCCATGCTCTGCGCATACGCCTCACCGAGCTGGTATGCACCGATCGGTTTTGCCATCAGGAACGTGATGACAAAGGTGATGCCGATCACAGCCGCAGAGATCGCTACGTTGCTCCAGCTCATGCCGGAGAAGCTTCCCTGTGACCAGCCGTGGAGGTTGACGATATCGGAATCCTCCGCGAAGGTGACAACAAAATCCGTGACCGCCGAGCAGATGTAACCGATCATAATACCGCCGACGAGAAGTCCTGCCATATTTTTGATCCGTCGGGACATCAGCAGAATGAAGCCGACGGAGAGAAGGGATCCTAAGAATGCTGCAACAATCATCGTGTAAGATGTGATATTGCGCGCCCACTCCAGATAAAAGATCATGGTCAGCGCCACGACCATTTTGGCTCCCGAGGAAATTCCAAGAACAAACGGACCGGCAATCGGGTTTTCAAAGAAAGTCTGTAAAAGGAAGCCCGACAGGGACAGAGCACCGCCCAGGATTGCCGCCATCAGAATACGCGGAAGGCGGATTTTCCAGATAATATTATACTCTTTCCCCTCTCCGGTCCGCCGCAGCAGAATCCGGAAAATTTCCGGAATCGAAATATTTACGTTTCCGGAATTGATATTCAGCACGGTGATGGCAGCGAACGCCAGAATCAGCACCAGAAACACAGCGGCATACCGCGAACGGCGCCGGAAGTTTTCCATATGGAAACTGTTCTCTTTTCCTGTCATATTTTTTTTCTCTGACATACGTTCCTCCATCAGGATAATTTTCTTAAGAATACCATCTGATCCGGATCGCCGCCCGTTACCAGAAGGTTAATGTCGTTGGTAAACTGTGCAATTTTATCGGTTGCCTGATACATCGATTTCTCGGTTGTCCAGACGTTGCCCTCTTTGACTGCTTTGTAATCGGCAAACATGGAATCCTTTGCCAGCAGGTCGTCCAGGGTTTTGACGGTGGAATCGATGCTTGCGTTGTAGATCAGGTAGTCCGCATCTTCGGCCGTATCATAGAACTGCTCCATCGTGATCGGCACGGATGTTTTTCCGCTGTCGTCCTGGAGATCACGGAAGGCGTTGCGCGCACCGCCAAGCTCGATCATGTTGGAAATATAGTCCTCCGGGTTCCGCACAACGGCAGCTCCGCTCGTATTAATATAGAAGAAAGCGACCGTTTTTTCGGTATTCTGGAAATCCTTCAGATTTTCCACAACACTTGCCTGACTTGCAAAGAAGTCGGCTGCCTCCTCCTCTTTGTCCAGCATGGCACCGTAGAGTTTGATCCATTCGGTTCTGCCAAAAGGCTGGGATTCGTAGCTGGAACGGTCGATGAAGACCGGAATATCGAGCATCTCGATCATCTCCTGTACCTTCGGGGAATGGAGGATCATCGTGGATTCAATGGCCAGATCACAGTTCTCACTGACCAGAAGTTCGTAATCCGGCTCACTGTATTTTCCGGCGAAGATCATCGTTCCGGCATTCATCGCGTCAACGGCATCCTGTACGTACCAGTTGTCTGCGGTTTCACCGGAGAGACGAATCGTATCGAGGGAGTCGATGGCATCGAACAGCGCCATCGGAGAGGTTGCTGCCATGTAGATGCGTTCCAGCGGCTGATGGATTACAATTACATCGGAATCGAGGTCATCCGGCGCCTCTTTTCCGTCCGGGACGAGCAGATACTGCGCGCCGTCTTTGACATCGAGCAGTTTATAGCCGTCTGTGCAGTAGTATACGTTAAAGCACTCGGCGTAATTCAGGACCATCTTGCTCTCGATGGTGATTCCGGTGATGTCCGGTGCGTCGCTGACATCGTCTGTCGTTGCGAAACCATCCGCGGATGCGGTATCACTCCCGGAGGTGCTGCTCTCAGCAGTGGCTTCGGAGGTGCTTTCACTTTCAGCCGTACTTTCCGAGACGGATGTGCTCTCCGTCTGGCTTTCGGAAACGTCTGCTGCGGATGCTGTGGATGTGCTGCTCTCAGAAACTGCCGAAGTGCCCGACGCGGACGATGTGCTGCTTCCCGTTGATGCGGTGCTGCCGCAGGCCGTCAGTGACATCGCTGCTGCAAGAAAAAGTGCGGCCCATTTTTTCAGCTTTCTTTCGTTTTTTCCTGTCATTTGATATTCCTTTCTTAAAGAAAAAGCCGCTGCCATATGGCAGCAGCCCTTTCTCATTTTTTGCTGCAAATTATTGTACTTATTTATTCTCTTCTGCCTTTACCATCTGCTGGAACAGCTCGTTTGCCTGATCCTCGCATCCGAAGATCACGCCGTAGACTTTCAGCCACTCTGCTTTCGCAAGATCGGTCTTCTCGTCTGCGGAACGGTCAACCAGCATCGGAATGGTCAGGGTTGCCAGACGCTCTGCGGTGTCGGACAGACGCTCATTTTCCTCTTTCAGAAGTTCTTCCGGAGTCTTGTCTTCGTCTGCTTTCTCATCCGTTGTCTTATCGTCTTTATCGTCCTTCTGATCCTCAGCTTTGGTATCTGCGGTCTCGTCGGCTGCATCAGCATCTTCCTCATCTTTTGCATTTCCCGGAAGGAACTCAGACGGAAGAATTGCAAAGTCGATTTCGTCTTTTACCAGAGCTTTGTAGTCCAGATCATCGAATGCTCCGTCGAAGGAGATTTTTTTGTCTTCCATTGCTTTTGCAATGTTTTCGATCTGGCAGTCTTTCTGCTCCATGCCGACTGCTTTGATGCTCTCTGCTGCGTCTAACTGCTCATCGAGAAGTTTCAGGGCATCCTCAGATGCTACGTATGCTTTCTCAACCGGAAGCTGGATCACGATCATATCTTTGTCCAGTCCTGCCGGAATCTCAACATCTTTCGGAACGATCAGATATTTGACAACATTGCCTTCGTACAGCTCTTTTGTCTTTTCGGTCAGATCTTTCGCTTTCTCAGTGCCGGTCTTTTTGGAATCGGATGCTGCTGCGGTATCCTCTGCTGCTGCGGTATCGGTATCTTCTGCTTTCTTGTCGTCCTCGGTCTGTTTCTCCGGATCACGCCCGGTATCTTTTGTCATATCGATCTCCAGCAGGGTGATGCCTTCGTCGTAATGATACATCTTGAAGTACTCTGCGTAAGCAAGTTTTGTCTCTGCTTTGTATTCCAGTCCCATGATCTCCGGAGCGGTGGTATCCAGCTTGGAGTTATCGGTGCTGATCGTGGAGGTTGTTCCGTCTGCTTTTACAAATCCTGTGCTGGAAGAAGTGCTGCCGCCCTTCTTTGCTGCTGCCAGGGAGATGAAGATGTTGTAGGAAATCTCATGGGCAACGGACATTCTGGTGGTCATACCGATGATGGTATTGTTCTTGTTCAGCTCAACCGGAATGGTGAAGATGCTGCTTCCGCCGCTGACATTTGCCATGTATTTATTTCCGTTTGCTTTTACATATCCGTAGTACGGACTGCTGAATGCGATCGTTGCATAAGCCTGTCCGTTCGTTACAGTAATCTTGCTGCAGGAGATGGTTACCTTTCCGGTTCCGCCGGAGAAGGAGAATCCGTCTGGTGTGTAAACGCCGTCTGCCAGTGTGGTTGCACTGTCTACTTTGGATGTGCCGCCGCTTAAGTCAGACTCATATTTGGATTCCTGCTCCGGTTTGGTATCGGCCGGTTTCTGGGTCGGTGCCGGAGTCGGGGTGCTGGTCGGTTTTACAACCGGTGTCTCAGATGGAGATACGGTTGGGATATTGGTCGGAACGAGGGTTGGTTTCGGAGTATCGCCCTTGTTGTCATCCGACGGAAGGTCTCCGGTCTTTTTCAGGCTGGAAGATGCAATCGTGATGGCTCTGTCGTACCATTTGCCGCTCTTTACTGCATGAGCTGCTACAGCAAATTCCTGATCAAGTGCCTCTACCGGGATTTCAAACTGCATTCCGGTTTTGGTTTCACCGTCTAAGGTGTAGTCCACTTTTCCGGTGGAAGCGATCCATGCGCCGCTCTCTGCTGCCGCATCTTTTCCGGTTCCCATATACAGATAATCATAGCCGCTTCCGCTTAAGGTGATAACTGCTGTCATTTTTCCGTTTTTCGCGGTCAGTTTTACGCCGACTACCTTGAACATTGCTGCATTAGTTGTTGCCTCTGCACTGTAAATACCATCTGCTACTTTATTGGTCTCATCTGCCGGAAGATCTGCGGTCTTTTTCAGACTGGAAGATGCAATAGTAATGGTTCTTGCATACCATTTATCCCGTTTTGCAGAATGGGAAGAAACAACAAGTGCCTGATCAAGTGCTGCTACCGGAATATCATACTGCATTCCTGTTTTCGTCTCGCCGTCTGCTGTTGTGTAATCAACGGTGCCGACGCCTGCAATCCATGCACTCTTGTCTGCGGCAGCTGCCTCTTCCGGTGTTCCCATGTACAGATAATCGTAGGCAACACCACTTAACGTGATGCGTGCTTTCATGTCGCCGTCTTTTACGGTCAGCTCTACGCCGACTACTTTGAACATAGCTGCGCCGGTCTCCGCGGTTCCGCTGTAGATACCGTTTTCTACTTTCGCCGGTTCCGGAGTTGGAGTTGCGGTTGGAACCGGAGTCTCACTCGGAGTCGGGGTTGCAGTCGGAACCGGAGTCTCGGTCGGCTCCGGTATCGGAGTTACTTCCGGTGTTTTACTTCCCGGAACTGCAAGATAAAGCTGCTGTTTGATGTACCAGGTTCCGTCTTTCTTTCCAAGAACGATCGGAACGGTTGTGCCGGCTTTGTCCGCATCTACTTCAAATGTAAAGGAATAACCGCCGTTTGCTTCCTGCATTCCCTGGATAGCCGGTGTTTTTGCAAGGTCATCGTTCTTTCCAAGATACAGTTTATCAAATGATACGTTGTTTGTTTTCAGTGTAAGAACGAGTTTATCGCCCTTGTTGATCATTGTTGCCTCGGAGATGACGAACATTTTGAATACGCTGCCGTCCTCTTTGGTAACCGGTGCTTCTACACTGGCTGGCTTATTCGAGGAATCCTCACCTGGATTTTCGCTTGGAGTCTCGGTTGGTTCCGGTGTTACCGTCGGGATTGCAGCGGTGCTGTGGATCGTAACAGTTTTATCAGCCCATGTTTTTTTCTTGGCTGAGCGAACGGCAACATCCATCTGTTTGTCAAGCTCTTCCACCGGAATTTCAAAACGATATCCGGTCTTTTCTGCACCGGTCTTCGTATCCGTATAGGTTTCGCTTCCTGTCGGAGCAATCCAGCTCTTTTCATCTGCTGCGGCAGCTTCTGCTGCTGTTCCCATATACAGGTAATCATAGCCGGTTCCACTCAGCAGAATGGATGCTTTCAGTTTTCCATCTTTTACGATGAGTCTGGAAGAAACCACACGGAACATGCTTCCGGTTGCTTCTGCAGAAGTCTCATACTCACCATCTGCCGGTTTTGCTGCTTCCGCTGCTTTTGTTTCTTTCTCCTCGGCTGTATTGGATGCCTCATTTTTGGTTGTTTCTTTTACTTCCGTTTTCGGCTGTTCTGCCGCCGGACTGGTATTCTCTTTTACAGCATCTTTGGTTTCTTCTTTTGCCGGTGTTTCTTTTTCAGCATCCTGGGAAGTCTCATCTGCTGCTTCCGGCTCTTTTTCTGTGGTATCGGCAGTCTCTTCACCGTCTTTTGCAGTGTCCTCTGCAGTATCTTCCGAAGCATCCTCATCTGCGGATGGTGTCTCGGTCTCGTCAGATCCTGCCGGTGTCTGATCCTCTGCAGGCGCGGCCGGTGTTTCCGTCGGCTCTTCTGCCGGAGTCTCTGCAGTGCTTTCACTGCTCTCGGTTTCTGCCGGTGTTGTTTCCGGTTCTGCCGTCTCTGCTGTTTCTTCGCTCTGCGGCGCTTCCTCTGCGGCTGCGCTGCTTTCTGTCTGTGCTGCTTTTTCCTGCGTATCTGCTAATACGCTGGCAGTCGGGCTCATGATCATGGACGCCGACAGCAGCAGTGCCAGAAATTTGCTTGAATTTCCTTTCATAACTTCTCCTTTTCTTCGGATCTCCTTCGCGCATCTGCTCCGGATTCCGTCTGACTTTTTCAGGCAGCTGGGCGGTGCCTGTCCCCGTCAATGATGTCTCCCTGCAAGTAATCTTGTTTTTGAGGACACATTTTTTCTGCGAAAAGACAAACAGACATCTGCTTTTTCTGCAAAAGAGTTTCTCCACCGGAGCTCTTTTTCGGACGCATGGCGACAAAAAAGCAGATGTCCGATTTTACTTCGTACATCTTTCCATGAATATATGCTTTTATCGGAAGCGATTCACTAACCTTTCCAGCAGGTTTCCTGACTCGCAGATCTTCACGGCAGCCGCGCCTTCTCATGCGTTTCGCACAATGGCATTTCTGCAGCTAACACTCCCTGCTTACAGTGACCGGATCGCTCAGGATTTCCACCTGATTCCCTTTTACCTTCGCGGATTCTTTTTCAAATCCGTTCCGCACTGAAAAGTCCCTTATTTCATTCGTTACTGATTATAGCAAAGCCGTTTTGGAAAGTCAAATGAAAGGCCACGGAAAAAGCGCATAAAATCAGCATTTTTTACATACTTTATGATAACTGTCCGCACCGGAGCCTATTCTATGAAACCAGCTTCTCTGCACCGCCGCATCCTGTTCCCTCTGCTTCTGTGCGGCGGACTTCTTTTCGCCCTGCTGTTCTGGTATTTTTCCCCGTTCTTTTCCCCTGGTGAGAACCGCCGGTTTTCCGCGTATGTGGAGGAACGGTTCCACTCCGAGGTAACCTCTTCTGCCATCACGCTCCACTATACCCTCGCCGATCCGGCTTCCCGCGGAATTGCCCCCGGCACTGCCTCGTTCGGCACGGTTTCCATCCCTGACCGCACCTCATATGATGCCCTGCTGCAGAGTGTGGAAACAACGCTCACATCCTTTCATCGAAACCGCCTCTCCGCGGAAAATCAGATCACGCTCGATCTTCTGCTCTACGAGCTGGACTGCGAGAAAATGCCGGGCAGCACCAGCCTTCTTGCGGAACCGCTCGGTCCGTCGCTCGGGATTCAGGCACAGCTTCCCATTCTGCTCGCAGAGTACCCGTTCCGCACACAGCAGGATATCGCCGACTACCTCCATCTTCTGCAGGATCTCCCGCGCTATTTCTCCGACCTCATCGCACTCGAGCAGGAAAAATCCCGGCAGGGCGTGTTTCAGAATGACCTTGCGGTCGATGGCATTATCCGCCAGTGCAGTGCTTTTCTCGCCGACGCGGATACACCGGAAAGCCATCTGCTCCACACCGTTTTTCAGAATAAACTGCAGGCGTCTTCACTGTTTTCTGAGGCGGAAAGGAATCTCTGTCTGCAGACGCATGAAAAACTCCTTACCTCCTGTGTTTTTCCCGCCTACCGCTCTCTTTCCGATGCGCTTTCTTCACTCCGCGGCAAAGGAACGCAGAACGCCGGCGGTCTTTCCCGGCAGGAAGACGGACTTTCCTACTATGCGTATCTTCTCCGCAGCCGCGTCGGTGTTGACGCTTCACCGGAGGAGCTGACCCGCCTTTTAACACAGCAGCTTGCGGACCAGTGTGCCGAAATGCAGATCATTCTCGATCAGAATCCGTCGCTCTCCCTCTCCGAGCAGGCGCTCGTGCTGCCGTTCTCCACGCCGGAGGAAATGCTTGCCGATCTGCAGAATGCCGTTTCTGAAGATTTTCCCGTTCTTTCGGGTATCGCATACGAAGTAAAGACCGTGGATGACTCTCTCAAGGATTTTTTAAGCCCCGCCTTTTATCTCACACCGCCCGCCGATGTCAATTCACCCAACTCCATTTACCTGAATCCCGCGGATGAAATGACCGGCATCGAGCTGTATTCCACACTTGCCCACGAGGGCTTTCCCGGCCATCTGTACCAGACCGTCTCGTTCTCGCGCTCCGACCCGCTTCTGATCCGCCATCTCTACGCGCCGTCGGGTTATGTGGAAGGATGGGCAACCTACGTCGAATCATATGCCTGCCGCTACGCCGCACGTAATCTCGATGCAAACACGCAGGCGCTCTGCCGTCTCTGGTATCTGAACCGCTCGGTGCATCTTATCCTCTGCTCGCTGCTGGATCTCGGAATCCACAGCCAGGGATGGCTCCTCTCGGATGCGTCAGCCTTTCTGGCGCAGTTCGGCATCACGGATGCGTCGGCCGCTGCCTCTTTATATCAGTATATTCTCGAGACACCGGCGAACTATCTGAAATACTGTGTCGGATCGCTCTCGTTTTCGCAGCTCCTCTCGGAAGTGCAGAAACAGGAAGGTGACTCATTCTCATTGATCGGTTTCCATGAAAAACTGCTCCGTCTCGGGCCTCTGCCGTTTCCGCTCGTAGAAAAATATCTGTAAACGGTTCGCCCTGCTGAAAAAAAGATCCCACAGACTTTCTTCTATAAATAATAAAAAGTTCTGTGAGATCTTTTTCATTTTCAAAATTCTTTAACCTAAATTGTAAAGAGATGGATCTCTCGGCCGATACTGATCAATAACAGAAGCAGAATCAAACAGATCGCTTGTTCTGTCCTCGCCGCCTCCGTAGAGGTTCTGGTACAGACGGTATCCATCCAGGTTTCTTCGTCCCATACGCAGGTAATTGTCTCTTACCTGAACGAAATACTGGGAGGAATCTACGTTGCAGTAGATGTTGAAGCCCTGACTCTTTAAGTAAGCAAACTTCTCATTGTCCATCGTGTAATCGTGCCAGTCGGAAAGATCCTGTCCATGTGCAAAGATGATGATATCGCTTCCGCCGATGAGCGGTGCAACATACGTCAGCCATTTCTCGGTATCCGCCTGGATCGTCTCGATCGGTTTGTCGCCGACACGGATATGGCCCCAAGTATGGCTTGCGAATGTCCAGCCGTCTGCTTTGATCGCATCGGCTACTTTTTTCGCCTCCTCGCACTCTTTATCCCAGTCGAAATCCGGGTGTGCATCAAGCCATGCTACCTGATCATCCGTCAGATCTTCTCTTGTCTTGTAATCACCGTCGGTGCGGTATCCGAGGATTCCGTCGTAGCCGGTCAGTGCTACGGTTCCGCGCGCATTATGGTATACGGCATCCGGATGCGCTTCGATAAACTGATCCATCAGCGGGATGCAGTCGTAAGCACCGGTCACAACAGTTCCGTCATCCTGAATGTATTCGCAGGTCGGTTTTCCGTCGTCGCCGACTACCATCTTGCTGGCAATGCCGCGTCCGTCGTAAGAGTGGTAATAGGAAAGGTCATCCAGAGAAAGAACGAATGCTTTCTTGCCCTCCGGCAGGTAAATGTCCCCTTCCTCGTAATGAACGGTTCCGTCATCATCTACGGTCTTTTTCACGAGATCGTTGATTGAAACCATGACATATCCTCTGTCGTACATCTGCTGGGTGATCGCGTTGAACTCATCCACGGTGGTCATCCACTGGCAGAAGCCTGCGGTCTGTGCGTTGTCCTGATAGAAAGCTTTCTGCGGATCGACTACAAGAGAATGATAGAAAATGTGGGTTACTTCGTTGACGTTGACGCGCACACAGGCATCTCTCGTGCTGGTGTACTCTGCTACTTTTGTGATGATATCCGCGTCGGTCGCTGCGCCCTCTACGCTCTGGAGCTTTTCAATGGCTCCATCGTAATCGTATGTCTGCGCAAGTGCATCGGCTTCCGCCATAATCTGTGCTTTCGTTGTCGGCGCTTCAGCACTTCCCGTGCTGTCCGACGATACGGAACCGTCCACCTCTGCTGTTTTCTGATCCTCTTTTTCCTGTGCTTTCTGCTGGATTTTTTCTGTTCCTCCGGCCAAAGCCCAGATTCCAATGCCGAAGATGACAAGCAGAACACATAGAATTCCTGTTTTGATCATCAGCGCACGCTTCCGCTTTCTTCTTCGGAGCTCCTTTTTACTGATGTTTTTTTTCTCACTCATTTTTCCTTCCTCCCAAAACAGCTTTTGCTTTTCTGGCAAATATTACAGTTTTACCGGACTGACAGAAATTCAGCCCGGACTCTGCTCTTTCTATTTTAGCTCAAAATACCGGTTCTGTCGAGTAGGTTTCCGGCAGGTTAAGAGAAATGTAAGAAAACCGGTAACGCTCTTTCTTTATGCGCGCTGGCCGTGTGCCTCATACATGAGAACGGCGGATGCAATCGCTGCGTTTAACGACTCCACTTTTCCTTCCATCGGAATACGGATCAGGCACTCGGCGGCCTCTGCCATTGCATCAGTCAGGCCGTTTCCCTCATTTCCGATCAGGAATGCCGTTCCTTTTGTGTAATCCTCCTCGCGGTAGGAATGCACGCCGTGCAGATGTGCCGCGTACGTACAGATCTTCCGCGCTTTTAAGCCTTTTACAAATCCGACCGCATCGTCGACGATCAGAAACGGCATACGGTAGATCGAGCCCATCGTCGAGCGGATCGTTTTCGGATTGAAGATATCCGCGGTACCGCGGCTCATGATGATGCCGGTGACTCCTGCGCCCTCTGCGGTGCGGATGATTGTTCCGACATTTCCAGGGTCCTGCAGATCCTCAAGTACCATCAGAAGCGGTGTCTTTCCGTTATCCATCACCTCCTCTTCGGTGTAATGCGGCATGCGGATCACACTTAAAACACCCTGCGGCGTCTTCGTGTCGCACATGGACTGGAACACGCGGTCGTCCACTACTTCGTATTCTGTCCCGTCGGACGGCATTTCATGCATTTTGCTGCCGCTCTCAGACACATATACTTTTTTCAGCCATTCCAGCGGCGCTTCCTGGAACATTTTCCAGCCCTCCGCCACGAAAACGTCCTGCTCCCGGCGTTCTTTTGCTTTTTTGTTCAGCGCAATAATGTTTTTTACCTGTGCATTGCTGCTGCTTGTAATCATGAATGGTCCCCTCATTTCCTGTTTTTCATCAATTTGGCAAGTTCTTTGTTTTCGCCGATCAGAATCAGCACTTCCTCTGCGCGGAGCAGCGTCTTCGGATTGACCGTGACACGGATGTCTTCCCCGTCCTTGACGGCGATTACGTTGATACTGTATTTCTTCCGCAGATCCAGCTCCTCGAGGTTATGCCCCGTCCACGCTTCCGGCACGGGAAGCTCTACCATGGAGAACGAATCCGACAGCATGAAGAAGTCCTGGAAGCCGCCGGAAATCAGGCTTTTTCCGAGGCGGATGCCCGTCTCACTCTCCGCCATCACGACGCGGTCCGCGCCGACTTTTTTCAAAATATTGGCATGCATCTGGCTCATGCACTTTGCGATGACGAGCGGCACGCCCGCCTCTTTTGCCTGCAGGGTGGCGAGGATGCTCGACTCCATATTTTCGGAAATGCCAACGATCACCACATCCATATTGCTGATGCCAAGAGATGCGAACACACGACTGTCCGTGATGTCTGCACGCGCCGCATAGGTAACAAGATCGGCAATTTCCTGTACCGGCTCAGCGTCTTTATCAACGGCAAGCACTTCTTTTCCTGCCTGCGCAAGTGTCGTTGCTACAGAAAAACCAAACTTTCCAAGTCCAATGACTGCATACTGTTTACTCATTTCTTTTCCTCGTTTTCTGAAATCTGTCCTGTTTTTTATTTTCCCAACTATCCAATCAGAATCCGCTGCTCCGGTCTCTGAATATCGACATCTTTTCTTCCTGTTCTGCGGCGCAGTGCGACAGCCAGCGTCA
>OLZB01000836.1_pt1 | contig 13752 bp, 11 predicted proteins | sample 1673421 | NCBI WGS metagenome assembly OLZB01 (sample SAMEA103958111, study PRJEB25191) | human gut metagenome | biome: human-associated habitat [ENVO:00009003]; feature: intestine environment [ENVO:2100002]; material: feces | place: Germany | collected 2013/2015
TGCAGGAATATATTTCACTCGTTAAGAAAAAAGCAGGAGTTAAGGCTTAATGGCATACAATGATAATTCTATTAACAGAGATGTAATTTTAAACTATGCCCTTAGCACATACGGAACAGAACCCGAATATCCGTGGGAGGGCAGTCCCGATAATGCGGTTCTGCGGAATATGATGTCGGGCAAATGGTACGCAATAGTTATGTGTGTCAAAAGGCAGATTTTAGGGCTTGACGGCGACGGCTTTGTCGATGTGATGAATGTCAAGTGCGATCCGATTCTTGTCGGCTCGCTGAGAATGAAAAACGGATTTCTGCCAGCCTATCATATGAACAAGGACAAGTGGATAAGTATTCTGCTTGACGGCTCTGTGAGCAAGGAAGAAATCTTTCCGCTGATTGACGAAAGCTACAATCTTGTTATGCCAAAGGCTAAAAAACGCTCAAAAATTTGACATAATAATCAAGTCGGAAAATCGGTTTTACAATCGGTTTTCCGATTTTTTGTTGTTTGGGCATTAATTGTGTGCAGAAAAGTTGTCTGAAATCTTGCAATGAACGCCTGCTTTTGTTATAATCGTAGTATATGTATGAAAATATGTGCCACGCAGAATGAACGGGGTATTAAATATGAAGTCAGATTTTAAGAAAATTTTTAGGAAAAGAATACTTCCGACCGTACTTGCGGTTCTTGCATTGTCGGTTTGTTCAATAACCGCCTTTGCGGTAGGAGAGGACGATCCGCAAACTCCCGATCCCCAGCCCGATCCCGTAGTGACGGAGTATGTTCCTGTTGAAACCGAACCGCAATACACAGAGCCGATTTATACCGAGCCTGTTTACACCGAAGCGCCTACGACCGAGTATGTTGAGCCCGAAACGGAAGAACCCGCAACTGAGTATGTTCAGCCCGAAACGGAAGCTCAGAAACAGGAAGAAACGCAGTATCAGAATCAGTATGTTGAAACTCAGGCGACCGATTCAACGGAATTTCAGGCTCCGACAATCGCAAAAACAGTCAGCGAAAAAAAGTATTCCACAAGCTACACGGCGGGAATCGTGTCTTGGAGTAGTTGCAATTGCGGTTGTAATGATCAGCACAAAAGTCGGTGCAAGAAAAAGAATAAGGTAACAGCATTAAATGTGTAAAAATATGGATAATCTTAACATCGGCGGTGTTCCGCTGAAATCCCACGCAGTTCTCGCACCCATGGCGGGGGTAAGCGACAGGGCTTACCGTGAGCTTTGCGTAAGATTCGGTGCGGCATACTGTGTAAGTGAAATGGTCAGCTCAAAGGCGCTTTCTTTCAACAGTAAAAAGAGCGAAGAACTGATGGAAATTTCAGACTTGGAGCGTCCCTGCGGAATTCAGATTTTCGGTGATGATCCGAAATGTATGGCTGATGCCGCAAAGCACGCACTTGAAAACAAACCTGATATTATTGATATCAATATGGGATGCCCTGCTCCGAAGATAAGCTCAAACGGCAGCGGAAGTGCATTGATGAAAAATCCTCGGCTTTGCGGAGAAATCGTCAAGGCTGTGACAGCCGTTACCGACATACCCGTAACCGTAAAAATCCGCAAGGGCTGGGATGATGACAGCGTAAATGCCGTTGAAGTTGCAAAAATCTGCGAATCGGCAGGTGCGGCGGCAATCACCGTTCACGGCAGAACAAGACAGCAATATTACAAGCCTCCCGTTGATTACGATATCATAAGGGCTGTGAGAGAATCCGTCAGCGTTCCCGTAATTGCAAACGGAGACATTGACAGTGCCGAAAGGGCAAAGAAGGTTATGGATATCACGGGCTGTGACCTTGTTATGATCGGTAGGGCAACGCTCGGAAATCCGTGGATTTTCTCGCAGATTAACGCATACCTTGAAAACCCGAATGTTAAAATTCACACTCCCGACCTTGAAGAAAGGCTCGGTGTAATGATTGAACATATCGGCAAAATGGTTGAATATAAGGGCGAGCATATGGCAATGCTTCAGGCAAGAAAACTTGTAGTCGGCTATTTCAAAGGCATGAAGGGTGCGGCAGCCTTGAGAAATGAGGCAGGAAAAATTAAAACGCTTGATGATTTGTACGAATTAAGGCAAAAAGCCCTTTCGTTGCAATGACATAAATTCAAAAAGGATACACAGTATCCTAAAATAAAAATATAAGGGGAATATAACAATGAGTGAAAAAACAAATATCGCTACTCTTGATTACCTCAACGAGTACGATCCCGCAATCGGTAACGCAATGACAGACGAGCTTAAAAGACAGCGCAGAAACCTTGAACTTATCGCAAGTGAAAACATCGTTTCTCCGGCAGTTATGGCTGCAATGGGAAGCCACCTGACAAACAAATACGCCGAGGGATATCCCGGCAAGCGTTATTATGGGGGTTGCGAGGTAGTAGACCAAAGTGAAACGATCGCTATCGAACGGTTGAAAAAGCTATTCAACGCCGAATGGGCCAACGTGCAGCCTCACTCCGGGGCGCAGGCCAACGCAGCCGTATTCTTCGCCGTATTGAATCCGGGCGACACGTTCCTCGGGTTGAACCTGTCGCATGGCGGACACCTGTCCCACGGTTCACCAGTAAATAGCTCCGGCGTTCTCTATCACGCTACCGAATATAATGTAAAGGAAGATACCGGACGGGTGGACTACGACCAGATGGAGGAAGTAGCCCTTCGTGAGAAACCGAAATTGATCGTTGGCGGCGGTTCCGCTTATTCCCGTGACTGGGATTACAAACGTATGCGTGAGATAGCCGACAAGGTAGGCGCCTTATTGATGATCGATATGGCTCACCCGGCAGGCCTGATCGCCGCCGGTTTGCTGAACAACCCGCTGGAGTACGCTCACATCGTAACGTCTACGACGCATAAGACCCTGCGGGGTCCTCGTGGCGGTATCATCCTGCTGGGTAAGGATTTCGAGAATCCTTGGGGCAAGAAGACACCGAAAGGCGAGATCAAGAAGATGTCTCAGTTGTTGGACTCCGCCGTATTCCCGGGTATCCAAGGCGGTCCGCTGGAGCATGTGATCGCAGCCAAGGCCGTAGCCTTCGGAGAGGCTTTGGAGCCGGAATACAAGACGTACCAAGCACAGGTGAAAGCGAACGCCGCCGCTATGGCCAAGGCCTTCACGGACAAAGGGTACAAGATCATCTCCGGCGGTACGGACAACCACAGCATGCTGATCGACCTGCGCACGAAGTTCCCCGACCTGACCGGTAAAGTGGCCGAGAAAGCCTTGGTAGCCGCCGACATCACGGTGAACAAGAACATGGTTCCGTTCGACAGCCGCTCGGCCTTCCAGACCTCCGGTATCCGTGTGGGTACGCCCGCTATCACGACCCGTGGCGCTAAAGAGCCGCTTATGGGCGAGATCGTGGAACTGATCGACACCGTATTGGCCGCTCCCGAATGCGATAAGACCATCGGTGCCGTTCGTGAGAAGGTGAACGGTATCATGAAGGAATATCCTATCTTCGCATGGTAAATAGGAAATTGAGAATTGAGAATTGAAAAGGATGCCAAACGGCATCTTATCTTCAACTCTCAATTCTCTTTTTAAACTCTCAAAAACATCTAAACAATATTCAATTTTCAACTTTCAATTTTTAATTCTATGAAAAAGCTCCTTGCTACAATCTGCGCCGGCGCTGTCTTGGGCCTGATGGCCTCATGTGATGATGCTCCCGGTAAAGCGAAAGCTTACAACCAAGGTATCAACATCATCCCGACACCGGTCAGCCTTACGCAGAACGAAGGAAACTTCAAGCTAAACAAAAACACGAGGATCTACGCTTCCACCCCGGAGGCGAAAACCGTAGCCGAGTTCTTCGCGGCTAAAATGAACACGGCGACAGGCTACCAGATAGCTACCGCCGACAAAGAGACCTCCGACGGTATCTCGTTGGTTATCGACGGCTCTCTGGACGTAAACGACGAGGGATACACGCTCGACGTAGCCGACAGCGGCGTTCGTATCAAAGCCAAGACCCCTCAAGGTCTTTTCTACGGTATGCAATCGTTCTTGCAATTGCTGCCCGCCGAGATCGAGAGTCCTTCCGCCGTGAAAGGTATCGCATGGACCGCTCCGGCCGTATCTATCAAGGACGAGCCTCGATTCGGCTACCGCGGTATCATGCTCGACCCCTGCCGCCATTTCATCCCGGTAGAGAATATCAAGAAGCAGCTGGATGTATTGGCCTTGTTCAAGATCAACCGCATGCATTGGCACCTGACCGACGACCAAGGATGGCGTATCGAGATCAAGAAGTACCCGAAACTGACCGAGATCGGCTCTAAGCGCATCGATGGCGAGGGTACCGAGTACGGAGGCTTCTATACTCAAGAGGAGGTGAAGGATATCGTTAAATACGCGGCGGATCGTTTCATCACGATCGTTCCCGAGATAGAGCTTCCGGGACACGAGATGGCCGCTATCGCCGCCTATCCGGAGCTGTCTTGCGAGGGTAAGCAGGGTACTCCCCGTATCATCTGGGGCGTGGAAGACATCGTATTATGCGCTGGCAAGGAAGAGCCCTTCCAGTTCTTCGAGGACGTGATCGCCGAGGTAGCCCCCCTATTCCCGGGCGAGTATTTCCATATCGGAGGCGATGAGTGCCCGAAGACGAGCTGGGAGAAATGCCCGCTTTGTCAGGCCCGTATCCGTAAGGAAGGCTTGAAAGGCGACAAGGAGCATACGGCCGAGGAGAAATTGCAGAGCTATTTCGTACAACGCATGGAGAAGGTCGTAAACAAGCACGGCAAGAAGATGATCGGATGGGACGAGATCCTTGAGGGAGGTCTGGCTCCATCGGCCACGGTAATGTCTTGGCGAGGTGAGGAAGGCGGTATCGCCGCCGCTAGCATGAACCACGACGTGATCATGACCCCGGGAAGCGAGGGTATGTATATCGACCAGTTCCAAGGCGACTACAAGATCAACCCGGTATCTATCGGAGGATTCACCACGGCGGAGCGGGTCTATAAGTACAACCCCGTCCCCGACACGCTGGCAGCGGCCGGTAAAGGGCATTTCATCAAGGGCGTGCAATGCAACGTATGGAGTGAGTACCTTTATAACACGGACATCATGGAGTACCGTATCTATCCTCGTATCCTAGCCCTCTCCGAGATCGCTTGGAGCCCGCTGGACCGGAAGGATTACAAGGACTTCGAACGCCGTCTGGACAACGCTCAGGTTCGCCTAGACGGACATGGTATCAACTACTACATCCCGCAGCCCGAGCAACCGAACGGTTCTTGCAACTTCGTGGCTTTCACGGACAAGGCTACCATGACATTCACCACGAACCGTCCGATGAAGATGGTCTACACGCTGGATGGCACCGAGCCTACCCCGGAATCTACCGTATATACGGCTCCTTTCGACATCACCGAGACTACGACCGTGAAGATCGCTTCCGTGTTGCCTTCCGGCAAGATGGGTAAGCCTCGCACGATCCTCGTGGAGAAACAAACGCTGGCTCCCGCCAAGGAGGTAGCCAAGACGACCCCGGGCCTCGACATGGAGGTATTCGATGGCATGTACCTAAGCGTAAATAATCTGGAGGCCGCTCAGAAGACCGGTAAGAAACAGGTCATCAAGACGACCCGTGAACTGACCAACCAAGTGCCCGCCCCCGAATCCATGCGAGGCGTGAAGCAATACGCCGCTATCGCTACCGGCTACGTGAATATCCCGGAGGATGGCGTTTATTACATCTCTTCCGATTTAGAGGAGGTATGGATCGACGGCAAGTTGATGGTCAATAACGGTGGCGAGGTAAAACGCTTCTCCCGTCATGACACCTCCGCAGCCTTGGCAAAGGGCTTGCACGAGATCAAGCTGGTATTCCTCGGACACATCATCGGAGGTTGGCCTTCCAACTGGAACGACGGTAGCGTACAACTCCGTAAATCGGATGCCGAGAAATTCACGCCGATCACGGCTGAGATGCTAAGTCATTAAGATCATTTCCGAAGGGGGGAAGCGAGCGATCCTCCCCCCGATATATAAACCGCAGGGGCGGGATTCGTCCGCCCTCCCACGCATACACGGCACGGGAGGGCGGACAGATCCCGCCCCTACTGCATTCTTCCGGCGAATATAATTGTGTTTAATAGCGAACACTACTGGGTTCAACCATGAATACTATTGTGTTCAACCGCAAACACTACTGTTTTTTTACCCTCAACTCATACAAGTCGTGGCGACGGTCCCGAAGGTTACGCACGCTACCATACGTATGCAACTCGTTGAGCAAATCAAGGTCCACGTCCGATACAAGGATCATCTCCGTATTCGGGGTTGCCTCCGCACGCTTGCCATCGGTCGGGAAAGCGAAATCGCAAGGCGTGAACACACCCGACTGGGCGTACTGTATATCCATATTATGCACACGAGGCAGGTTGCCCACGCTGCCCGCTATCACCACGAAGCACTCATTCTCGATCGCCCGGGCTTGGGCACACACACGAACCCGAGAGTAACCGTTCTGCGTATCCGTAAGGAAAGGCACGAAGAGGATCTGCATCCCTTGGTCGGCCATGATACGGGCAAGCTCCGGGAATTCCACGTCATAACAGATCAGCACGCCGATCCGGGCGCAATCCGTATCAAACGTCTTCACCATCTTCCCGCCCGAGAGTCCCCAGCTCTTCTGCTCGTCCGGGGTGACATGTACCTTCTCGTACATCTCGTAGGAGCCGTCACGACGGATCAGGTATCCCACGTTATATAGCGCCCCGTCCTCCTTCAGCAAAGGCATGCTACCGGTGATGATATTGATATTGTAACTGATGGCGAGGTTCACGAATCGCTCACGGATCTCCTCGGTGTACTGGGCCAGCCCACGGATGCTCTGCGCCTCCCCCAGATGGTTGAACTTAGCCATCAGCGGAGCGTTGAAATACTCGGGGAAAAGGATGAAGTCGCTCTTGTAATCGGACACGGCGTCGACGAAGAACTCCACCTGCTCGAACACGTCATCCAGTGTCTTATAAGGCCGCATCTGCCATTGTACCAGACCGACACGCACGGTTGTCTTCTTATCCACGTAATCCGTCGTAGGCGGCTGGTAATAGATATTATCCCATTGCAGCAGGGTAGCGCAATGCTTCGACTCCTCGTCGTTCGGCAAGTAGTTCATCATCACTTTCCGCACGTGGAAATCGTTGGAGAGCTGGAAGGTGAGCACCGGGTCGTAGATCTGACGTGAGCGCACCTTCTCGATGTATTCCTTCGGACGCATATGATCGGCGTATTTATAATAGTTCGGGATACGTCCGCCGAACATGATCGCCTTCAGGTTCAACTTCTCGCACAGCTCCTTCCGGTACTCGTACATACGGCGGGCCAGCCGGAGGCCCCGGTAGTCCGGATGGATGAACACCTCTATACCATATAATATATTCCCGTTCGGGTTATGCGTGTTGAACGTCTCGTTACCCGTTACCTTGGCGTAGGTATGATCCCCTTTCACCATGTCATAATCCACGATGATGGAGAGGGCGCATCCTACGATCCGGTCATCCACCAGCGTCACGACCTGTCCCTCGGGAAATATCCGTATCAACGTCTCGATCTGCTTGCGGGTCCAGAAAACATCCTTGTCGGCGTACACCCTCTTGAAAGATTGCGACAACTGCGTATAGTCCTCAAGCTGCAAGCTCCGGAGCTCTACCTTGTTTATCTTATGCATTGGTTCCATAACACATTTTTTTGTTAAAGTCGCCGCGAAGTTAGGATAAATACAGATAAAGTGTACCGGCCCTCCTGCCCTATCTGACCTACTCCATGTATAATTTCAATATTGTCACTGAATTAGGCGGGAAATTATAGATAAGCGGGCCGCTCATCGGGAATACGATAGGCTCGGTGACAGGCGTTACGGCCCCCGGGTTCTCAAACGTATTACGAGCCTCCGGCTCCCCTCTCAATTGGATCAGCTCCGCCTCGTTACGGATATTCACTCCCTCGATACGCAAAGAGGTCTTCTCCTCGTGGCGGGTCGTATTCACGACCTTCAAGTAAATCACCCGGTTCTCCTTGTCGAGGGTAGCCACGGATACCAACGACGGGATCGGACGCATATCCACCTCATGCAGCAATACGCCGTCCACATAACAACGGATGCGCTCGTACTCGCACGTCATGCGAACCGTATACCACCGGTTACTCTCAAAAGGGAAGCGCACGGGAGAGACCAAGCTATCCTTCACGCCACCTACCTGATGGTACAGCTCGCTCGTTCCCGCCCCGATCGTCAGGGCGATATAATCCGCCTGCTCGCCCGTCCGCCCGTTGTCGCGGAGGCGAAGCTGTATCTGCCCGCTACCTTTCGTACGCCGGACGGTAGCCGTATATTCATAGGCGTAGCTCGTAGAGTCGCCGAACAATACCTGGTTCCACCGGTTGGCCTCCGGCACCAACGTACCAGCCTCCGGAACCTTCCATCCCCCGCTCATCACGGATATATCCGATACGGGCACGCCGTCGATCCGCACGTCCTTGAACTCATAGCTATTATCAAACATCTCTACGCCCGCCCGGCCCGTACGTACCTGTGGCTTCTCGTAGGTATCCACGATCGTCTTCAGCACCTCATCCCCCCGATGGCGGGTAAACATCTTTAATAAATGGTAGGAAGGAGAGACCACCGCCTGATGGGTGTTGAAAGAGATCAACGGATGGCGCTGGTTCTCGAACCCGGCGTTGCCCAATACCGGGGCATACGCCAAGCGGCGTACCATATCCGGGTTCTCCTCCGCCCCGACCAAGAAACAGGCCTCGGCCACCGCCGCCCGGAGCGTACCGGCCAAGGGCCGCTCCGTCGTCCCGAACTCCCCGATAAACACCGCCGGCGAACGTCGGGAATACCGGTCGCTATTAAACCTGCTGGCGTTCGAGAGGAAGAAATGCTCCCCGGCGTAATAATGGGAATCCACCCACTCGCTACGGCCTCGCTTCATGAGGGGCGAACTGCTGATAACGGTAATCTCCGGATAGGCCTCCTTGATCGCCTTGCGGAAAAGCTCAAAGCGCCTGAAATACTCCCCGCCATAGTTCTCGCTGCCGATCTCGACATACTTCAAGTTGAAAGGTTCCGGATGCCCGTTCCTCGCACGCAGGGCGCCCGGCAGGGAATCCGCCGGGGCGTTCGCGTAGGCGATAGCGTCCAAGGCATCTCCCGTGAGCTTATCCATCGCCGTGATATCCTCGTAGCGGGGCCGACGGCTTTGGCTCGTGATCCCGCTATTAATAACGTAGATAGGCTCCGCCCCCATATCCTCGCACATTTGCAAGTACTCGTGGTAGCCCATGCCGTTCGTCGTACCATAGGCCCATACGTTCCAGAAATGCTTACGCTCCGAGATATCGCCCAGCGTCTCCCTCCAGATAGGGTACGTACCCGCCGTATACCCCTCCACGAAACTGCCTCCGGGGAAACGGATAAAACGAGGGGCCAAGGAATCGACCAGCGCCGCCAAGTCCGGTCTCAGCCCGTTCTTCCGTCCCTTCCACGTATCCTCCGGGAAGAGGGATACCACATCCAGCCAAAACACGGCGGAGGTATCGGCCGTGATCGTCAAGACCGCGTTCGGCGCATCCTCCGTAGCCGTAAACGTATGCCTGTATCGTTTCCACTCGTATAGCGGCGCTACCTGAAACACATCGCTCAAGACCGTATTAGCCATCGAGTCCTCCAAGGCCACCCGGATGGTACGGGGCACCATATTCGTCCCCTTGGCGAAAAACGATAGATCGTATCGTTCCCCTTTCCGGATCGGTATCCCCCGGTATCCCTCGGCTATCACGCCTCCGCGCCCCGACTCCCCGGAAGTCGATACGGCCACGAGCAACGACCGCCGGTTCTTATCATTCACCAGCTCCTTCATATCCGGGTATATCTGTGTATTAGGGACGATCCGCCTCCATCCCGGTACGGAATCTCCCCGCATGAAAGGGATCGTCCATCCATTCGGGGTAATCAAGACGTTCCGGGCGGCGTCGTAAGGGCAGTTCAAAGGTGGCACGCCATCCTCGAAGCTCCGGTTCTGGATCAGCTCGGCGTACAGCCCCCCATCGATCCCATGGTTAATCTCCTCAATGGTCAAACCATACAGATCCGGGTTCACGGGAACCGTCAGGCCATCCGCCTCCACGGTTATCGTAGAGATCACCGGCATCTCCGGCTGGCAAGAGGACAAGCCCATCCCGACAATAGCGCCAACCAATAAATGAATAACATCAAAATCTATATATTTCCTCCAACGCATCTTCGAATACTCATCTCATTTATGTGCGTACAAACTTAATCAAAAAATCGCAGTTTCCCCTATTTTCAAAGTCCGAACTGTTTTTTCAAAAAAACAATTGAAAAACATAAATTTTTTCAATTTAATATCCTAAATTTGCATAATAGATAAAACAAAAGACGACAATATTATACGACTCTATGGAGAAATCTGTTCTTTTAGTGGATGACAAGCAAGAAATCGCAAAGATAATCATGCTTTATTTATCAAGTACTTACAAGGTATCCTATAAAGAAAATCCTTTGAAAGCGATCGCTTGGCTTCAAGAAGGCAATTTACCGGATTTGATCATCTCTGACTTGAATATGCCAGAAATGTCCGGAGAGGAATTCTTGGTTTATTTAAAAGCGAACGATATGTTCAGCCATATACCGGTCTTGATCCTATCGAGCGTAGAGAGCAGCTCAAATAGAATACGTTTGTTTGAGGAAGGGGCGGAAGACTTTATCTTGAAGCCTTTCAATCCAGAGGAATTAAGGGTAAGGGTAAAACGAATATTAAGATAATGAATTATGTCTTTTTCGGTAATAACGTGCCGTTGGCCGAACGTTTACGTAAGGCATTAGGCACCGGGGTCATAGAATGTATAACGCTTCTGCAGATGAAAAACACGCTTCTTCCTGCCGAGGAAATGGATTATTGTGTATTCATCGAGAAAACAGATCCTACGTTAAACATTCCTGCGATCATGCATTTGCATAAGACGTTTCAAAATATCTATATCGTATTAATCGCCCCGGAAATGACCCGGGAGGAGAAAATATCCTATTTGCAAGCCGGAACGGACTGTGTCATCTCCGAGTCTACCTCTAAGGAAGATTTAGTGAAGCTACTGGGTATCGCCGAGAAATGCAAGAGAATGGAAAAAGCGCGTAAGCCTCAAATAAAAGAGCCTGATCTCGCCATTTTCAAGCTGCCTTTATGGAAAAGGGTCTTCGACATCATTTTCTCATCCATGGCGCTCCTCTGCCTCTCCCCTATCTTTATCATCACGGTGATTTGGATCAAGCTGGAGGACAAAGGCCCCGCTTTCTACAAGTCGAAACGAGTAGGCAGCAACTATAAGGTTTTCGATTTTTATAAGTTCCGCTCTATGTATATGGATGCGGACAAGCGCATAACAGAGTATAAAAAGCTTAATCAGTATACGGAATCTATTGCTGAAGAGGCTGTAGCCTCTTCAGCAACTTCTGTGAATTCACAGAATGCGACCTCTTTTTTTAAAGAGAATAAACAAAATATCATTTTATATTCTGATAATGACGCTACTCCTGAAAACGACTATTTAAAAGTAAAACGTCACGAACGTTCCAACGCTTTCATCAAATTAGAGAATGATCCCCGTATAACAAAGATCGGCCATATTATCCGGAAATACAGCATTGACGAACTCCCCCAGCTATTCAATATATTAAAAGGAGACATGTCAATAGTTGGTAACCGCCCTCTTCCCATATACGAGGCTGAGCTACTGACCAGTGACGAATACATACAACGCTTCATGGCTCCTGCCGGCCTTACAGGCCTCTGGCAAGTAGAGAAACGTGGCAATTCTGGTAGTATGTCCGCCGAGGAACGTAAACAATTAGATATTAAATACGCTCATACATTTTCTTTCTGGCTGGACATGAAGATCATCATTAAGACCTTTACGGCGTTCGTACAGAAAGAGGACGTATAGATCCATTAATAAATCGTATGAAGAACTTATTTATCATCCTATTCATATTCAGTATCCTTTCGGCTATAGCTCAGAAAAAGAAAACCTATTTCGATAAAGCTACAACCGTGGAAGTAACATCTGGCTCAGACTCTATTCAAGCGATGCTAGATGATTATGAACGTATCCAATTACCACCTTTATCTGTTTTTTTAGAATCAGTATATGATCACCCTTCGATCAAGATTTACGAAGCTAAGAAAGATGAAGCTAATGCTGAAATGAAAGTGACCAAAAGAGAATGGCTAGATTATTTCAGGGTATACGGACAGTACCAATATGGACGATTAGTGCAGCTATCCTCTCATGAAACCGTAGAATATCCTGAATATCTCACAAGTCTGGGTAGTAATCAACATACTTATAGCGCAGGCATATCGGTGTCTATCCCATTTGGTGACCTATTTAGCCGTGGCCAAAAGGTACGAGCTCGGAAAGCTCGTTTCCGGCAATTAGATTATGAATATGAGATCTCAATAGAAGAACGGAAATTAAAAATATTGGAAGCTTATAATAACGTATTGCAAGCTTTAGCTACTTTGAAAGCTAAATCAGACGCTGCTGCCCTTTACAACGCCCAAATGAAAATATCGGAACAAGACTTCATCAACGGTAAAATTGACATTACGACTTTGGCCATGGAAAGAGGACGTCGTTCTGGAGCCGTAATCTCTTATCAAGAGGGTAGAGCTACCTTATACAATGCGGTAACCCTATTAGAGATGCTTACAAATGTAAAAATCATAAATCGATAATTTATGGATATTACACTATACATATCCCGTTTTTTATATAGAATTCGTCACCAACTGATATTTGGAACGCTTATTGTAACAGCATTGGTTGCCTATTTCAGTCAATTCATGGAGAAAAAATACACCGTGACAACTTCGATCTACACAGGTATTACCTCCAACACGGGTTTAGATGAAGAGACAAAACCTGATTGGCAGGCAGTAAACAACACATATGATAACTTGGTTAATTTAACAAAATCAAGAGGAACCCTAGAAAACGTATCACTAAAATTATTAGCATTAAACCTAACACAAGGAAATCCTGAAATAGATAATCTCTATATAACAGCTGACAATTACAAGAAATTAACAGCATCTATACCTGAAGAAATAATAAATTTAATAGACACGGCTTCTCTCGATAACACTATAAACAGATTTAAAGAATATAAAAACAGTGATAGCCGCAATTATTTGCATGAATTGCTCAACGGAGGAGCTGCATTCTATAGCTACGCAGCTTTATCCAGCATAATTATTAGACGCCAAGGTAATAGCGATTTGATAGAGATAGCCTACACTAGCTCAGATCCCGGAATCACATGGAATACGGTTAAGTTAGTCAGCGAAGAAATGAAATATTCTTACGATAATTTAAAATAAACGTAAAAGAAAAAGGCAAGGTTAATGATAATACAGCAAAAATGCAGTCCACTAATCAGTTAGGTGTTTAGCTCATAATACTGCATAAGCTGAAAAAGGAGGTTCGATAAAAGTTGCGAAAGACTTCAGTTCCCATATCGTTACTGATATAATAGGAACAAGAAACGGTACAACAGGTTATATTTCAGTAATTTGCACAATTTTTCATACTTGGAGACAACTCGCTTGATATTAACTTTGTAACAATCAAAAAAGTATGAAAACGAGTATGAGCAGATCGACTTTCAAAATCCTCTTCTA
>OLZB01000847.1_pt1 | contig 13590 bp, 9 predicted proteins | sample 1673421 | NCBI WGS metagenome assembly OLZB01 (sample SAMEA103958111, study PRJEB25191) | human gut metagenome | biome: human-associated habitat [ENVO:00009003]; feature: intestine environment [ENVO:2100002]; material: feces | place: Germany | collected 2013/2015
TTCTTCGAACTTTTGAAATTTGACGAATGATGCACCTTGGATTCTTTTAATCAGATGGCCAGGGATTCGAGTTCCCTCAGACAATCAGGCCCCGGGTGGTGGCTTTGAACGACAACACGGTTTGCGGAGCAAAGTGATTGACCATCTGACAGAGATTTTCAAGCATTGAAAATCATGGTGATAAAGTGGATTTTTGTTACAAATCAATAAAAATGTTGAGGAAAAAATCCTTCTGTGGTAAAATAATTAAAAAGATGCTGCGAAATTGCGGAGGGAGGAGCTGAGCAACATACACCAGCTCCATAAACGCCTTACAGGTGCAGCCAACAGTTCCATAGAAATCATCATTGCTTGGAGTGAGCTTTTGCAGATGCGTAAGAGACTGTTTGTTAGAAACTGGATCCGAAGACTTTTAAGGTATCTTTGTATTCCGGTTGGGTTCTTCCTGGTCGTGGTTCCTCTGTATAGCCTGATGATCCGCCAGACGATCCAAGCGCAGTCCTCCAGCGCGATGGAAAAGCTGGCGATCGGCACCACCCAGTTGGAGCGATGCCTGAGCAACATCCGCAGTACAACGAACAAATTGTTCAGCGAAACGGAGTATACTCTGCTTGCCAGCAGTTATGATAACAGTATTCTGGGAGATTATCAGACACTGACGAGAGCCAGCAAATCGTTACAGGATAAGACCTACGATTCCTCTGTGATCACATACAGCTATATTACATTTGAGCGGAATGGCATCATATTGGATGACCGGAGCACGTATGAAAGCCATAGCAATTTTTACCCGGGAGCACTTGAGTATGAGGATGTGTCTCAGGAGGAATGGGATGCACAGAATCAGATCGACGTAATGACGATAAAGCCCGCTCATGTTGTCAAACTGATGCATTCCAGCTATGGCAATTCGTATGTCACAGTATATCAGCCCTATGTGAACACGGCGGGCCGTCTCTGCGGCGCAATGACGGTACTGATCAAGGAAAAAGATGTCGTTTCGATGTTTCTTTCGCAGCAGCAATGGCGCGAGGAAGGCCTTTTTTGCCTGATTTCCGATGACGGAACGATCCTGGCGGGAAATAACTATGACGGATCGACACTTTCCCTGACGAGTGATGATACGGGTTGGGAGACCTATCAGGGAAAGCGCTATCTGATGGCAACGCGATATGTGGCATCTCTGAATGCAACGGCGGTCATTGGAATGCCGCCGTCGCTCTATGAAGCCGGTCTGTTGGCAGTACAGCGTGCAATCTGGCTGTATCTGATCGTGGGCGTTCTGGGCTGTGTATTGATCAGCGTCTGCATGACACTGGAGGATATGAACAGCCTGCGTCCGATGCTGGATACGCTGGACGAATCGGATCTGGCATCACGGAAAGTGCTGAATGAGATCTTTCTCCGAAATGTGAACAGTCAGCATAAACTGGCACAGGAACTGGAGCATTCACGCAGCGAGCTGGAACATGGCAAAATGGAAATTTTGCTGCGCACAGGGTCTGTGAGTCAGGAAACCCTTCAGCAGCTGACGGATGCGGTGCAGCTGAAAGCCTATAACTTCCTGCTGCTGATCCCATCTCTTCAGGAAAACGCCGAGTGCTCACTGAAAGAAGAGCTGCGTACTGTGGTGGTGTCAGAGCAGATCCGTCAGATTTATGGGCAGAGATTTTATGTACAGGCAACGGCAGATGACCTGATCCTGGTGATCCTGACGCAGGAAACGGATGAAGCAGAGGAACTGCGGGAAATGTGTTTCCGTACAGAGCAGCTGTATGATGCGCTGCATCTGACAACTCCCCTGATATTGAGCGATCCTTTTGAGAAAATGGAGCAACTGTCAGATATTTATTGGAAGGCCCGCAATGTGGCGGCCTATGCGGATCCGACACAGAAGATCTGCTATTTGGGGAACAGCAGTGCGCAGCGCGGTACCACGGTCAATGCAACCAATGCAGCGCGGCTTCGGGAGTATCTGCTTTCCGGATGCACGGAAGAAGCGGTTTCGCTTCTGAGTGAGTTGTTCTCGGTGGATAATCTGGACCCGGAAAACTTTAAGCAGGATTTTTACACGGCAGGCGGCATTCTGCTGAACACGGCGGAAAGGGTACGCTGTCCGGATATCGCCTATCTGTGCAGTTATGACTCTAAACTGACTGCCCGCCAGATGCTGAGCCGGTTGCAGGACTGCTGTGTGGAGATTTGCAATCATGTGCAATTCTTGAAACATAGCCACAATGATGCGCTTCAAAAGAATATTCTGGACTGGCTGGCACAGAATTTCCAGAATCCGGAGATCAATGCGGCGATGACGGCGGAGCAGTTCAAGATCTCTAAAAAGTATCTTTCGCAATTTCTGAAGGAGCAAACCGGAAAGAGCTATACAGAGTATGTGGAAGAATTGCGTCTGGATCATGCGATGCAGCTGCTGAGAACGACAGATCTGAATATTACGGATATTGCAGAACAGTGCGGCTTCTCCACGGCGAATACATTCTATAAGGCATTCCGGCGGAAGTATCAGCTCTCGCCTTCTGCAGTTCGCAAAGGAGACAACTGATTTCAGCGCAGAAAAAACGAACGATGTCAGCCCATTCGGACAGACATCGTTCGTTTCTTTTTACAGGTGGATTCAGGGGTGGATGCTTATGGTAACAGTGCAGGGAGCATCCAATGCAAAGGTCAGCTCAAGCAGCCCATCATGGCGTGTGGTCACGGTGCAGGGAACAGAGGCTGTAACAGCTTTGGGACCCGGCTGCAGAACAGCCAGAACCGTGCTGCGGCCCGCTGCGGTAAAATCCAGTGTGGCATTTAAGGCGCTGTTGTCCGGTGCCCAATCCGTATGCCGGACAAAGGCATCAAAACCGGTCGTGAGGGTGCCGGGGCGGTAGTAAGCGGAAAACCACTGTACAATGGGAGAAGAAAGCCCGCTGAACTGATGCCAGCCGGCACCACGGCGGCTTTCGATCATAAAGTGTTCAAAACAACAGTAGCTTTCGGCACACTCGTTCTGCCACAGGGTAAGAGCGGTGTCGGCAATGCGGTAAGCAAAATCGGCAAGGCCCGCATCCAGTGCAGATTTGAAGAACATCCACTGATAAGGCATCCATACAGCGCCGTTCCAGTAGCCGTCACGCCGATAGTACGGCGCACTCTGATCCACAGTGGAAAGGCCGCAGGCACACCACAGGTGTTCCGGGCTCTGCAGCTTCTGCCACAGAAGTTCCTTCTGCGGTTCTGTACAGGCACCTGCAAACAGCGGCGAAGCGCCATCCAGGCCCATGTCGTAGTTCAGCCCCTGCTCGGTGCGCAGAATATCTGCAGCATCACCAGAAGGATCGTGCAGGAGGTACCCGAAGTAACCGCTTTCCTCGTCCCATGCAGTCTGCAGGGAGCGCCCCAAGCGAAGTGCATCGGCATCAAATGCATCTGCATCGGCTGTCTCACCCAGCAGGCGGGCGGTGTACGCCAGGATCTTGGCGCAGCGTATCGCATGGGCAGTTGTGACCACGGGCGCGCAGCTGGCCTGCAAACGGCGGCGATGGACCTCCTGCTGTGGGGGATAATCGTCCCATCCACCGGAATTATAGAAATAATCCCAGGGGCGCAGCAGGCCGCTGTGCAGGTCGGCGGTAGTGGAACCGCCTTCCTGCCCGGTGAAGAAGCGATAGTACAGCTTCAGGCGCGGATAGCAGTAGGCGGCAAGTTCTCTGCTGCTGGTGCGATTCAACAGCTCGGCATACAGATAAAACTGCGTTGGCACCATGGAGCCATGGTGTAAGAAAGCAGCGTCCACAGAATCCGGGGGCATCAGGTAGGTGTTCAGGCAGTCAAAGGCATTGCGCAGGCTGGTCTGAGCCAGGCCCATTCCAATGAATCCGGAATCCCATGTGTAGACACAGTCCCACCAGCGTCCGGGAGTGTAGTGACGGATATACTGTCCCCGCGTGTACACCGGATACACAACGTTGGTGCAGAGAACTGCATTCATCAACTGTTGGCCCAGGGCAAGCGATTCGGCAGCCGGTAAAGCGGGCGGTGCTGCAAGGGAGGCAGAAGCCTGCTGCCATACATGCTCCCAATCGCTGCGCTGCGTCAGCAGCTCATGGCAGCGCAGCGCGGCGGCAGAAGCATCCGGCGCAGCACAGACCGCTCCATAGATCACCTTTGTCTGTCCTGCCTCCAAGGGGATCGGCCCCATAAAGAGATTGACGTAATGCCCTTTTCCGTTGCCGCGCAGCGTGGCGTTTACATGGTCGTGTACGGTGTCACGCAGAAAGATATCCAGCTCATCGTTTTCGATCGTGCGAATATGGGTGGTGATATCATTCCACAGGATCCCGTAGCACTCCTGAATGTGGGGATACTGCAGGGTCAGATAGTTCTCATCTGCGGCGGGCTCGGCCTGAGGCCGGGAGCCATCTCCGCGCAGGGTAACGGTAAAGTTACCAGCGTCCGCCTGCTCGCACAGAGCGAGACAATCCAGCTTCGCCCCTCCAACACCGGCAGCAGTCAGGGTCAGAGTGAATTTCCCGGCGGGAATGGAAGCATTCAGCGGCAGGATGGCAATAGAAGGCTTCTGACAGGGCGGCAGCTGTAACGTATCCTGACCATTGACATCGTACTCGGAACTTTCATCTGCCGGATTCCAATACCGTACACAGAGACAGGGGGCACGCAGGGGCGCGGTAAGGGAAAGCGTAAAGGTAACGGTGTCCCCTTTTCCGCTGGGCATGACCTGCCCAAAAGGTCCTTTGCCTTCGGAACAGCCGAACCCCATGCCAATGCCGTATCCCTGACCAAAGCCGGGAACGGCTTCTTCGCCCCGGCGCAGACCATCCCAGGTCAGACATTCGTTGGGACGGTGGATGGAAAAATCCAGGGTGTCATAATCCTTTGCCCAGACAAAGGCGGCGTTTTCCGGCAGGGACACCTCACAGCCCGGCAGGGAGAAACCACAGAAACCGCGGTGGGACGGAACGGGATCCCAGGCCGAAGCCATGTAATGGAGCACCAGATTCTGCGGAGCATCTGTATTGTTGTGGAGTTCAGCACGGATCAGCCGGGCGTCCTCTCCCAAGGGGGCAAAAGAGATGTCTGCATACAGCTGATCCTTCCACAGGAGCTCGTGGCGGAATGTGTAGCAGCTCAGATCCGGAGCCGCAGCCCAGGGGTGAAAGCCGCTTTCAAACCGAACATTGGGCACATCGACCCGGCGGCGATACATTCCCGGAAAAACGGACAGGTCAAACCGAACGCCGTCGTTGGCCGCAGGAACATGGGAAATGCCGCTGTAACGTTTGGTGTAGGGGCCCCACGCAGGCAAGGAAAGGTCATGTGATTGCATGGTGTGATATCCTCCCATCAGCCCTTGACTGCGCCAATGGTAACACCGGCAACAAAGTACTTCTGCAGGAACGGATACAGGCACATGATCGGCAGGGTGGAAACCACCATGGTGGCATATTTCAGACCATCGCCGATGACCTCGACATCACCGGTGGAACCGGCCATGTTGCCGATGTCGCTCTGGATCAGGACCTCACGCAGGATCATCTGCAAAGGGTACAGAGAACGATCCCGAATGTACAGCAATGCCGGGAACCAGCTGTTCCACTGCGCAACGCCGTAGAACAGCGCCATAACGGCGAACACTGCACCGGAAAGCGGAAGAACAATGCGGAAGAAGGTCGTGATATCGTTACAGCCGTCCAGGGCTGCGGCCTCGATCAGCTCATTCGGGATGGTGTTTTCAAAGAACGTGCGCATGATGATCATGTTATAGGTACTGATGGCGGAAGGCAGCACCAGCGCCCAGATCTTATTCAGCATACCCAGCTTCTGAATGATCAGGTAAGTGGGGATCATGCCGCCGTTGAAAAACATGGTAAAGATGAAAAGGCTGATAAAGACATTGCGACCGAACAGATCCTTGCGAGACAGGGGGTAGGCGGCGCAGGCGGTAAGGGTCACGCTGATCAGGGTGCCCAGCACGGTATACAGGATCGTGTTCAGATAACCCGTCCAGATGCTGGCATCCTTCAGAACCTTCTCATACATGGAGGTCGTAAAGCCTTTGGGCCAGAAGGAAACATTGCCTGTCAGCAGCTGCATGGGATCACTGAACGAGCCGCTGATGATGTGCAGAAGCGGCAGAATGATGGTTGCGCTGATCAGGATCAGCAGCAGATACACAACAATGGTATAGATCCGTTCCCCGATGCTTTCCTTCACTTTCGTGGGGTGATTCATCGCATCAATATTTTTTTTCATCACCACAGGCTCACCTCACTGATCTTTTTGCTGAACTTGTTGAACAGCACGATAATGGTAAAATTGATCACGGAATTGAACAGGCCCACAGCCGCAGAGAAGCTGTAATCGCCGCTTTCAAAGGCACGGCGGTAAACGTAAGTGGAGATCACATCGGCAGTCTCATAGGTTGCAGGGTTGTACATCAGCATGATCTTTTCATAGCCGACCGAGAAAATAGAGCCCATGCGGAGGATCAGCATGATGATGATCGTGGGCAGCAGGCCGGGCAGCGTGATATGGATCAGCTTGTCCCATTTGGAAGCACCGTCAACGGTGGCGGCCTCGTAGAGAGAGGGGTCGATGCCGGTCAGTGCCGCCATGTACACAATGGAACCGTAGCCGGCGCTTTGCCAGATGTCAGAAAGAACATAGATCGTCTTGAAGTACTTGGGTTCGGCCATAAAGTGGATCGGCGTACCGCCAAAGGCGGTGATCAGCTGGTTGATCAGGCCGCTGGAAGGAGAAAGCAGGGCGCTCAGAATACTGACAACGACCACGGCGGAGATGAAGTGGGGCAGGTACACCACGGTCTGTACGCTGCGCTTGAAGAATTTACCGCGGACTTCGTTGATGAGCAGAGCCAGAATGATGGGAATGGGAAAGCCCACAATAATGGAATACAGGCTGATGCCAAGTGTGTTTTTGATCAGACGGCCAAAATACTCGGATTTAAAGAACTGGATGAAATATTTGAAGCCGACCCACTTGCTGCCCGTGATGCCCAGTACGGGAGAGAAATCACGGAAGGCGATCTGCGCGCCGTACATGGGCGCGTACATGAACACGATATACCAGATCAGGGCGGGCAGCAGCATCAAAAGCAGATAGCGGCTGCGCCAGAACTTTTTGCAGGCATGATCAAGGCGGTTCGCTGTTGGCAGTGTGATCGGTTTTGCTGCGGTGGCAGTTTTCATGGTGGTATTCTCCTGTTTTCGTTCTGAAGAACCCAGGAAAAAATAGGCCGGGAACAGGGTGTTCCTGCCCCGGCCGTTATTTTACTGGATCAAAAAATAGGTACCTGCTGGGGCATCAGCCATTCAGAGTCTTCTGGTAGATATCGACGACTTCTGCAATGCCCATGCCATTGACCTTTTCAACGTAGGTGTCCCAGTTGGACAGCGGCTCACGGCCGGAAACAAACTTGATGATCATCTCGTCAACGTAAGTTTCCACGTCTGCCATCACAGCACGGCGGACGGCATCGTCCTCAGAGGAGAAGGAGGTGGAGCCGGGGATCACATACTTCTTGGATTCTTCCAGGAAGGGAATGATGCAGTCCTGCTTTGCGCGGTTGACAGACTCATCATCCAGCTGTGTGACCTCATCCTGGCTCAGAATGAACGGGCCGGAGCTCTGTGCAAAGGTGAAGGTGCCGATCGCATTCTTGGGAGACAGGCCGTCAGGGTTCTTCATCACATAATCGGTGAAGATCGGCTTGCCGTTCTGCATGGTGTAGTGAGTGCCCTCAATACCCATGTTGATCAGCAGGGTGCCCTCTTCGCTGTACATGTAGTCCAGCAGAGCGACCACGCGGTCAACGTTCTTGCAGCTTGCGGTGATGGTGGCGGCTGCAATGGCACGCGGCTCCTGATCAATATAGGAGTGGATCTGTGCATCGCCCTTGGGGGGTACGGTGGCCTCAACATGGAAGCCGGGGAAGGAGGCAGGCATGGTGGCGTTCTGTGCAGCCAGCATACCGCCCAGCGGGCCGTAGAAGGAAGCCACCGCGTTCTGGGCCAGCTTCGGCACGAAGGAAGCGTAGTCCATGGTGATGATCTCAGGGTCAATATAGCCCTTCTCGTACATGTCGTGCATCCAGGTCACGGCCTTTTTGTACTTGGGGTCGATGGGGCCGTAGTGGACCTTGCCGCCATCGTCCGGGTCGGTGTAGAAGTCATCCAGGCAGCCGAATGCGGTGCAGAAGTTCCGCAGGCCGGTCATATCGTAGGAGCTGAAGGGGATCTCATCGTTGGTGCCGTTGCCGTTCAGGTCGGTGGTCTTGACCAGATGCCAGTAGTTCTCCCAGTCCTCCAGGGTCACGGGGCTCTCAATGCCCAGCTTTTCCAGCCAGTCGGTGCGGACGATGTAGGGCATATTGCCGGAGACCTTCTCATCCAGCATGGGCATATAATAAATATTGCCGTCGCTGTAAGTCAGTGCTTTTTCGACACCGTCCCGCTTGTCGATCTCCTTCTTCAGGTTGGGCATGTTGTTCTCGATGTAATCGTTCAGGGACAGGATCACGCCGGACTCGCCGTATTTCAGCACCTCGGTGGTGGGCATATCCATAATGATATCCGGCAGCTGAGCATCCATCATCACAAGGTTCAGGCGCTCGTTGTAGTTGTCCTGCGGGGGATTATCAAATTCAAAATCCATATTGAATTTTTCGCCCAGGACCTTCCAGACATCCATCTGCTCGGCAGCAACCTCGTTTGCGGCCTTGGATTTCAGGATGCGAACAGTGATACGCTCGTTGGAAGCAGCTGCTCCGGAACCGGCAGCAGAAGAAGTAGTAGAGGAAGAGCTGCCACAGCCCTCCAGAACACCCAATGCCAGAGAAGCGACCATAGCGCTGCATACGGCGCGTCTGCTGATTTTTCTTTCTTTCATAAAATCTTTTCCTCCTTGATTTATGGAATGGGACGGGGGAGATCCCCGTGCTTCCATAACCTCCGTTCAGCTCGTACGCTGCCGCCCAGTGGTTTTTCCTTACTCAGAAGCATATCATGTTCTTTTTGGAATTGCAACATTTTTTGATACAAAACGCACAAAAGATTTTCTCATTTTTGAGCGTGATTGTTGCACAATATCCACAAAGATGCGTTTTTTCTTCCTTTTGTCATGGTGCGGGATGAAATGTCATGCTCCTTCACCTTGACGATTCCGGCACAAAAAGATATGCTGGAAACAAAATTGGAATCGGAGATCCATTCAAAAGAAAGGAAGAGAGAAACTATGAGTAAGCAAATCACAGCCATCATCGTGGGCGCGGGCCATCGGGCGATCCTGTACAGCCTGTATGCGCTGGAACACCCGGACGAGCTGAAGATCGTGGGCGTAGCAGATCCGGATCCGATCCGGCGGAAAAAGGTTGCGGAGATGCATGGCTTCGGGGAGGAAATGTGCTTCAGGAACGCTGAGGAGCTGGCAGAAAGGCCTAAGCTGGCAGATGCGGTGATCAATGGAACCATGGACCGCCAGCATGTGCCCACTGCGGTTCCGCTCCTGCGTGCAGGATATGATATGCTGCTGGAAAAGCCCTTCGCGATCAGCGAGGAGGAAGTGAACTATTTATATAAAGTGGTAAAAGAGACCGGGCGGAAGGTGATGATCTGCCACGTTCTGCGGTATGCGCCCTTCTATGTCGCAATCAAGCAGAGACTGCTGAGCGGGGAGATCGGTGACATTATCAATATTCAGGCCACAGAACATGTCAGCTACCATCATCTGGCCGTCTCCTTTGTGCGCGGCAAATGGGGCAACGAGGAAAAATGCGGGGCTCCGATGCTGCTGGCAAAGTGCTGCCATGACATGGACCTCATTATGTGGCTGAAGAGCGGCGTTTCGCCCAAACAGATCGCTAGCTTTGGAAGTGACTTCCAGTTTGATCCTGCCAAAAAGCCTGCAGGGGCAGGCAAGCGCTGCCTGGTGGATTGCCAGTGCGAGGAGAACTGTTTGTACTCTGCCAAAAAGCATTATCTGGATCACCCGGATCGGTGGGCGTTCTATGTATGGGACTGCCTGGAGAATATTGAGAATCCGACGCTGGAGGACAAGCGCAAGTCGCTGATGACAGACAATATCCATGGACGCTGTGTGTGGGATTGTGAACATACGGTGGTGGATCATCAATCGGTGCTGATGAATTTTGCGGATGGTGCAACTGCGACCCTGAACATGATCGGCGGCACAGCGAAGCCGGAGCGCAATATCCACATCATTGGTACGAAGGGTGAGATCAAGGGCGTGTTTGACGATTCTGTTTTCACTGTGCGCACCATAGATACCGCCAGCGAGAAGGGCTGGAACGAGGAAGTGGTAGACCTGAAGATCGGTGGAGATAAGAGCGGCATGACAGGCTCTCATGGCGGCGGCGACCTGCGGCTGGTGGAGGACTTTGTTCATGTGCTTCAGGGTGAGGAGCCTTCCATCTCCTGCACAACGATCAAAGATTCGATCAATGGGCATCTGGGCGTTTTCTGCGCAGAGCGTGCTCGCAAGGAGAGCGCCGTCATAACGATGCCAGACATCAGATAATGCGGTGCTGACATAGAAAACGTCCCCGTGCAGTTTTGATATCCTGCACGGGGACGTTTTGTGATCTTTTTATTTCCTCATTTCCGCATTCACCCATTCCCGCACGCGGTCAGGCCGGTTGGTGACGATGCAGTCAGGGCCAAGGGGCAGCAGGGAACGGACTGCGTCCTGGGTGTCCACGGTCCAGAACGCGGCCTGGATACCCATGGCGTGGAGCTGGTTCACAAGCTCGGGGTTGGAGTAGGCGGTGTGGTACTCGCAGCTGACGATGTCCACAGGGAAATCCAGCGTTTTGATGTAGGCAGCCACATCCGCCTGCTCCTCCAGATGGCCGATGACCTGCTCCACGGTCTCGCCGGGGAAGTTGGCACGGAGCATATCGACCTTGTCGGCCACAGTGCGGTAGATGAGATTGTTCCGCAGGTCGATGCAGTTTTCCTCGCTGAAGGGCTCATCCATGCTGTTCACAAGGCCCAGATCCTTCCATATCACCGGCGGGGGCAGCACCATGCTGAGGAAAGCGCCGTAGGTCAGCGCGCCTACCTTCAGCTCGGGCATCAGCTGCTTTGCCTGCCGCAGCTGAGAGTGGTGGAAGGAGATGAGGGTGAGCCGGTCAGTGAGCCCGGCGGCGCGGACTGCATCCAGCACCCGGGGCACAAAGTCGGGGTCGTCCTGCAGTGGGCTTTTCAGTTCCAGCTGCACCTGGGTGCCCTCCATGCCGGCGCAGAGCTCCAGCGCTTCCTGCAGCGTGGCGATCCTCTCGTTGGCGTAGATGGCATCTTTCCAGCTGCCAAAATCCAGGGTCTTCAGCTCGCCCATGGTCAGGTCGTAGATCTGGCCGGAGATGTCGGTGTGCATATCCACCATATAGTCGTGGTGGATGACCAGCTCGTTGTCGTAGGTCTTCTGTACATCCATTTCCACGCCGTCCGCGCCGATCTCCATCGCCTTGCGGAAGGCGACCAGCGTGTTCTCAGGGGCCAGATAGGATGCACCGCGGTGCGCAATGATTTGGGGTGTCGTCATCTTGTGCTATGATTCCTTTCCTTACAGTTGGCTCAGGCCAGATCTTCGCCGTCGGAGGCAATGACCTTTTTATACCAGTAGAAGCTGTCCTTCCGGCTGCGGGCCAGCGTTCCCTTGCCCTCGTTGTCCTTGTCCACATAGATGAAGCCGTACCGCTTCTTCATCTCGCCGGTGGAAGCACTGACCAGGTCGATGGGGCCCCAGGTGGTGTAGCCCAGCAGGGGCAGGCCATCCTCGTTGATGGCCTTTTCCATCTGCTCGATGTGGGCCCGCAGGTAGTCGATGCGGTAGGTGTCGTGGATGGAACCATCTGCTTCCACCTTGTCCACCGCACCCAGACCATTCTCCACGATGAAGAGCGGTTTCTGGTAGCGGTCGTACAGGCTGTTCATGGTGATGCGCAGGCCCACCGGGTCGATGGCCCAGCCCCAATCGCTGGCCTTGAGGTAGGGGTTCTTGACGGCATCCATGATGGCATTGCCGCTGGCCTTGTTCATCAGTTCGGGGTCCACAGTGGTGCAGCGGCTGGAATAGTAGCTGAAGGAGACAAAATCCACGGTGCCTTCTTTCAGAACCTGCTCATCGCCCGGCTCGGTGTGTAGGGTGATGCCGGCCTTCTCCATCCGCTTTTTTGCCCACACCGGGTAGGCTCCCCGGGCCTGCACATCGGTAAAGAAGTAGTTGTCGCGGTCCGCTTCCTGCGCGGCACGGATATCCTCCGGTGCACAGGTGCGCGGGTAATACTGGCCTGCCGCCAGCATACAGCCCACCATGGCACCGGGCATCTTTTCATGGGCCAGCTTGACCGCCTTTGCGCTGGCCACCAGCTCATGATGTGCCGCCTGATACTCCACCTGCTGCACATTCTCGCCCGGATAGAACACTAGCCCCGCGCCGGTAAAGGGCAGATGCAGCAGCATGTTGATCTCGTTGAAGGTGAGCCAGTATTTCACCTTCCCCTTGTAGCGGTCAAACAGTACTTCACAGTAGTGCACATAGGCATCCACCATGCGGCGGTCTTTCCAGCCGCCATACTTTTTTATGAGGGCAATGGGGGTATCGAAGTGGCAGATGGTCACAAGCGGTTCAATGCCGTATTTGTGGCACTCATCAAACACATCCTCATAGAACTTCAAGCCCTCTTCATTGGGCCGGGCATCGTCGCCGTTCGGCAGGATGCGGGTCCATGCGATGGACAGCCGGAAGCACTTGAAACCCATCTCGGCAAAGAGGGCGATGTCCTCTTTATAATGGTGATACAGGTCAATGGCTTCATGGCTGGGATAATAGTGCTTGTCGTCGCACTCCAGCATTTCCAGCCGACCCAGCGCCACCGGGAAGCGGTCCGGGCCAAACGGGGTCACATCCACGGTGGCAAGGCCCTTGCCGCCTGCCTGCCATGCGCCCTCGCACTGGTTGGCAGCGGTGGCACCGCCCCACAGAAAATCTTTGGGAAAACTGCCCATATGTAAACCCTCCCTATTCTAATTTGTTGATTATAAGATACCGCACAATCGCCGGAATGTCCATGCCTACATTTTACAAAAAGGTGCTTCATTGTTGTGAAAGTACGACTTTTATCGTCAAATCGCCGAATTTTGATTCTATTTTTCGTACATTTTTCACGAGAAAAATGCAAAAACGGCCTGATTTTCCTTTCATTCTGTTTCTTTCAAACTGTCCGCAGACATGGTACAATAATCAGGTAAGATACACCGCCGCTTTTTCGGCATTGGAAAATGGAGTGTTTGATTATGACTGAGTTCAAGCCCATTAAAGAAGGCAAGGTTCGTGAGATCTATGATAACGGTAACAGCCTCATCATGGTTGCTACCGACCGCATTTCCGCGTTTGATGTCATCCTGAAAAACAAGGTCACCAAAAAGGGCACCGTTCTGACCCAGATGAGCAAGTTCTGGTTCGATTACACCCGCGATCTGCTGCCCAACCATATGCTGAGCGTGGACGTGAAGGATATGCCGGAGTTCT
>OLZB01000863.1_pt1 | contig 13318 bp, 10 predicted proteins | sample 1673421 | NCBI WGS metagenome assembly OLZB01 (sample SAMEA103958111, study PRJEB25191) | human gut metagenome | biome: human-associated habitat [ENVO:00009003]; feature: intestine environment [ENVO:2100002]; material: feces | place: Germany | collected 2013/2015
GTCAGGTTGACAACTTTGTCCTTCTCATTGACAACAAAGTCTCCTGTCTCCTCCTGTTCAATTCCCATGATGGCATCCATCTTGGAGTACTCCGGCACATCCTCACCACGTTTTAACTGTGTTGCGAGAATATCGCACGCTTCATATAGCTTGGTGGATTTACCACTCTGACCGGAAATGATCAGTGGTGTTCTCGCCTCGTCGATCAATACTGAGTCGACCTCATCGATGATGGCATAATGCAATCCACGCTGAACAAGCTGCTCTTTGTAGATCACCATGTTGTCACGCAGGTAATCGAAACCAAGTTCGTTGTTGGTGATGTAGGTGATGTCGCATGCATACTGCTGGCGGCGCTCATCGTTCTTCATATCGTTCAGAACGACACCGACGGTCAAACCGAGGAATCTGTGGACTTTGCCCATCCACTCAGCATCTCGGTTTGCCAGGTAATCGTTGACGGTAACAATGTGGACACCGCGTCCGGTCAGTGCATTCAGGTAAGCCGGAAGGGTGGAAACGAGGGTTTTTCCTTCACCGGTTTTCATCTCAGCGATACGGCCCTGATGGAGGATAATACCACCGATCAGCTGTACGCGGTGGTGTTCCATACCGAGGGAACGTTTTGCTGCCTCGCGGACGGTTGCGAATGCTTCCGGGAGAATGGAATCCAGGGATTCGCCTCCGTTGTAGCGGTCTTTATATTCCTTTGTCTTGGCACGCAGCTCTTCATCGGTCAGCGCCTGCATGGTCGGGCGGAGAGCTTCGATTTTGTCTACAATTGGATAGATTCGTTTCAGCTCGCGCTCACTGTGCGTACCAAAAAGTTTTTCTGTGAATTTCATAGAATGTTTGCTCCTGCTTTCTCTATTAATTGCCATATTAACATATGGTATTATTCTACCACTTCTGGCACAAGATAACAATGAATTTTTCGTAAACATTTGGTGCCGTTCCCCGGTTTTCCGCTGTTTTTACGGCTTTTCCCGGACTTTCCGGCCCTTTCCGCGAAAAAATCACCCTGTTTCACAGCTTTTCTAAGCTGGAAACAGGGTGACTGTTCATTCTTTATTTACTTTTCAGCACTCCGGCTCGATCAGACCGTAGGTGTTGTTCTTTCTCTTGTAAACGACGTTTACTTCGTCGGTCTCTGCATTGCGGAATACGAAGAAGGTGTGTCCAAGAAGTTCCATCTGTACGCAGGCATCTTCCGGATACATTGGTTTCATGCCGAATTTTTTCGTACGGATGATCTGGATGTCTTCGTCCTCCAGATAGTCATGCTCCAGATATTCTTTCTGGAAGTTTCCTGCTTCCTGCTGTTTGTCGGCAATTTTGTTTTTGTATTTGCGAAGCTGGCGTTCGATGACTTCCTCTACCAGATCGATGGATACGTACATATCGTTGCTTACCTGCTCGGAACGGATGATGTTTCCTTTAACCGGAATGGTAACCTCAATTTTCTGTCTTTCTTTCTCTACACTTAAGGTTACAATGACATTTGTGTCAGGCGTAAAATATTTCTCCAGTTTGCCAAGTTTTTCATTGACCGCGGCTTTTAATCCCTCTGTCACGTCAATATTTTTTCCGCTGATGGTAATTTTCATTATGCCCAACCCCTTTGCTCTCAAATTTTACAGGTTTTTCACTTCCCCTGTAAGTAACTCTAATTATAGCAATAGTTGTCTTTATTTGCAATAGTATTTAGAAAATTCATGAATATTTTAGAGTTTTTTCTGTTACAGTTCACTTGTATCTTATTTTTGACAGATTTCATGCTCGCATGAAAATCTGTCGAGAATAAGATACAAAGGGGGCGCCTGGTTATGAGCAAAAAGGAGCTGCGCAGCAGCGGAGAGCGCTGAAAGCGCGGTTTTGCGAATGGCGCGGGTGAACGTCCGTTTCCGCTTACCGGCGGCATACTGCCAGTACGTCTTCAAATTTCATGTTTCCGCCAAACAGATCCAGTGCGCTTCCGATCGTCACATCCACATGATCGTTCCCAACCTTTTTCAGCAGTTCCAGATCCGCAAAGTTTCCGACGCCGCCGGCATATGTAACAGGGAAATCTTTCATTTTCGCAAGTAATTCCACCAGTTCTGTCTCGATACCGGATGCTTTTCCTTCGACATCTACCGCGTGGATCAGAAATTCATCACAGTATTCCGTCAGATGATGCAGGAGCGGTTCCGTTACTTCTTCCTCTGTAAACTTTTGCCAGCGGTCCGTTACAATATAATATTTCCCGTTTCGTTTCCGGCAGCTTAAGTCCATGGTCAGCCGCTGTTTTCCAACAGTCGTTACCAGTTTTTCGAGATTTTCATAGAATACATGGCCATCCCGGAACACATACGATGTCACGATCACATGGCTTGCACCGGCCGTCAGAAATTCGCAGGCATTTTCCGCGTCGATACCGCCGCCAACCTGCAGTCCGCCCGGATACGTAGAAAGTGCCAGCAGCGCCTGCCGCTTTGTTTCCGGATAATATTCGGAATCTTTTTTGTTCAGAAGAATCACATGACCTCCGGTGATCCCTTTTTCTTCATATAACTGCGCATAGTAAGACGCATCCTGCTCCGAAACAAAATTTTCATTTGCCTGGTTTCCCTGATCTTTTAAGGATCCCCCAACAATCTGTTTTACTTTTCCATTGTGGATATCAATACATGGTCGAAATTTCATAAATAAAGTCCCCTGTCCCTTTCCTGTTCATCGAATGGATATCTGTAGTTAGCGATGATTCGGTTAAAAAATTTTTATCTCCCTCAAATTTCTCATATTATATCAAATTTCGGACTTCCTGTGTGCAAATTCACTCTTTTTTCACTAAAAAGCTCCCCTTGGATCTTTTGTTCGTGTGCATGACAGCAAAAAAATGCCGCAATCCGGATTTTTTCCCGAACTGCGGCATCCCATTATACTTTATCTTATGTTTTGTCCTATCCCGTGCTTATGCCTAGACTCATGTTTCAGTCTATCCTTGGGTTTATGCCTGGAATCATGTTTTCTACTCCTGCACCACAGAATAAGAATAGTCAGAAAGATTGACACGGATCACCGTTTCTTCTCCGGACGGTGTACCGTCCATTTTCACATCAACATGATCACCTTCGTAATGTACTTCATATGCCCAATAGTATCCCGGATAGAAACTTTCTACTTCATACAATTCATTTCCGTCTTTATCAATTGCGCCAAAATCCGGTCCATAGAAAGAGCAGTAATAAAGTGTTCCGTCCGGTCCGAAATCCGTTCCTGTCATGGAACCATGTGATGATGCACTGTGCCAGATTTCTTTTCCGTCCCGGAGGCGTACGGCATAAATAACTCCACAATGCGCATAATAATACCTGTCTTCATAAATTCCAATTTCTGTATTGGCTGTTATCTCCGCTGCCGGAGATTTTTCTGTCTCAATGGTCCATACTACATTTTCATCCTGATCCAATCCGGTAATCACAGCATACTCCTGATCCCGATTTTCTTCTGAAGCAAACAGGTCATGCGTTTTTTCTCCGTTATTATAAAAGGTTTCCAGTATTACATGTGTTGCATCTTTTTTTCCACCTTTTCCAGGGCAGCTTTCAGATTCAGCATCGGATACTCTTCCCGCTTGTCCTCCTGACAGGTTGATCTTGCGGTTCCGGCTGTGGAGATCAGTGTCTCTTTTACCTCCTCCGCCGAAAGTTCCGGAGCCACAGACCACAGAACAGCCGCAGAACCGGAAACCAGTGGGGCCGCCATGGATGTTCCTGGCAGATTTCCATATTTAATCCCGTTTTTCGCTGTTCTAAGATTTTCATGGCCTGGATTTTCTTCGGTATAGGAATCATCTTTTTCTGTAATCGTGCTGTAAACATCATATCCAGGTGCAACAATATCTATATTGGAACCATAATTTGAAAATTCTGTCATTTGATATCCCTTTTCTGTTTCCTGCACTGCACCTACAATCAGGATATGATTTCGAATTTTCTCATAGGAGTATCCGCTTCTGCTTAATCTATGCGTTTCTCCATCCAGTCTGTTATAAACCTCCTCATTAATTCCGCAATAATCTCCTGTCTTTTGAACATCAAATCCCACACCACCGTTATCATACCCATTGCCTGCACTCTGGACAATTAAAAATCTTTCCTGTTGATTTAAAAGCAATTCAAAAAGCATCACTATCATCTGACTGGAAGTGCATTTTGCGCTCGTTTCTAATTCCTTTTGATAACTTTCGTACAACTCATATTTCTGATCAATCTTCCCTTTTTCTATGAGAAACTCCGCTATTTTTTCTTCCCATACCGGTCTTTCCCCGATTAGCGTATCTTTTAAATACTGCTCTCTGGATTGTATCACAGTTGCCCATGAATTATTCACCACGCAGGCCGTATGTTCACTTAGCATCGTTTCAATCATCTGTTTTGTTACATTTACATATTCTCCTGTACTGAAGAGATCTTCTTTCCACCAGCTCACAAAATACAAATCCGTCCGATCTGCCACACCACGGATTCCGGCCTGATTATTTTCCGCACCGATCAATCCCGTCACATGTGTGCCATGGTCAAATGCCAGATTTTCTTTGTAATCTTCCAGCCAGTGAATTTTACTTTCGCCGTTTTTCTGAAATTCTTCGTGTTCCGCATCAACTCCATCATCCATAATGCCGACCGCCACATTGGCAAGATCCTGCTCGTGGGAATCAACATAGTCCCATGCAGAAAATGCTCCAATTGCCTCTGCCCACCAGTCATTTCCATCTGGTTTGCTTTCATTATGGTCATTATTCTTTTTATCCTGTTCTCCTGCCTCCCATGGATTCTCATCTGCAGTATTTTCCATCATCATCGGAATTTCCGTCGAACTGTAGAGCACATTTTCTTCTTCCATCAGAATTTCAGCCTTCTGTTCCAGATCCGCATAAGCGGTGTCCTCCACCAGGATTTCAATCACGTTCATGCTTCCGCTCATATTTCCAACCAGCGTTCCATCTACCTTTGCTGCAAGTGCTTCCCGCTCTTCCTGGCTGCTGTTTTCTATCAGATAAACAATCAGCAGATTTTCGTAGTACAACAGGCCGGTATCTTCATCATAAGAAACGGTACTTACCGACGGCTGATAAACCGTATCCCCATTGGCACATTTTTTCATTGTGCCTGGCTCTTTCACATCCTGACTATCCTGCGACTGTTCTCCATTCTGATTCTTGTTCTGTTTTTGGCTTTGGTCACCTTCATCTGCCTGCACTTTTTCCTGTTTTTGTTTCCATTCTTCCAGTTGTCTTTCTTTCCATCCCTGTATTTGCTTCTTCTGTGATCCAACTGCAATGGCAAGCAGGATACCTAAAAACAGCACAATCACAATGACAAGTACCAGAAATCTTCGAATTTTCTTTTTTCTCTTCTTCTTTTTTTCTTCCGCCACATGGCAGCCACAGTACTGGCAATAGGCATCTTCTTTCTGAATCCTGCGTCTGCACCTGGGACATTTGATTTCCTTTTTCATTTTCTGCTCCTCTTATTGCAGTTTTGATCCGCAGCGCGTACAAAACTTTTCTCCTTCTTTCGGAATTCTTCCGCAGGAGGGACACGCTGACCGCATCTTCGAAGCTGCCGGGTTCTTTGATACGGTTTCTTCCGGCTTGATTTTTTTCGATTCCGTTTTTTTTGATTTGATTTTTTCCGGCTCAATTTTTCTTGAAATACTTTTCTTTGAAGCACTTTTCTCTTTAGAAACCATTCCCCACAGTGCAAATATAAGAATCAGAACATGAAGTGCTATCCACACCCACACAAATTCCATGCGAAGCGGCATTCCTGTCATCTGGCCGTTATAATAAACCTTGTTTTTCCATCCCCAGCTGAGTCGTTGCATTGACCACGCAAGACCTCCGTTTGTCACGATGGATAATACAATTGCCAGAACATAGGTCTTTTTTCCATTTAACAGCGTAACCAGAACTGATCCCACAAGCGTTACTGCCGCTGTTCCAATCAACCATGCGTTGATATTTTCAAAGACACTTTCCTGCATCAGTTTCCAGATCATCCCTCCGACAAAAGAGTCTCCTTCCTGGCTTTCCATTCCATAGAGAATCACATCGTAAAGCCGGATGGCATCATCTTTCCAGCCGATCATTCTGCAGAAATATAGTGGTATCGTACATAAAAACAGAATTACAATGACGTATTTTGCTTTTGTTTTCATCTGAAAATTCTCCTGTTCTGCTCTATTTTTATACTTCTTCGGATGGTTCCAGCACCATTTTGCTATCTGCTGTATCCATTTCCGAAAATAACTTTTTGCCTTTCAGATCGTAATAATCTGTCTTATCTACCTCGACATATTCCGACTCACCATCCACAGTCTCTTTTTCTTCCTCGCTGTATGTTACCTGCAGGATTCCATCACTGACCAGTTCTCCTTTTTTTCCATCCTCAACGGTATATAACAGATTCCCGCTTAAATCATACAATTCTTTCTGATCGATCAGTAATGTCTTATCTTCCATGGAAAAAGATTCTCCGGCAATCGGATCGGCAATTTCTTTCATGGTATCCGCATTGATCAGGCAGACATAAAACTGATTATCTTCCCCATACATGGAAAGTGCAAGAACATTATCCTCGATGCAGCTTGTTGTAGTGGAATAATATTTAAAATACGGCGCATACTTTCCTGTATATTTTTTGATATCGCCTGTCTCCAGATCACACAAAAAATAAATGTCCTGGTCGTCCTGTCTTACCGTAAAAAGTGCATATTTTTTTGTCCAGTCGAGCAGAGTCGGATATCCGCCAAACGGGCCAAGATACTGACTCGGGATTTCAATTTCTTTTTCTTCTCCATTCCCGATCACTGTAATATGAAACGGATTTTCATCCCCTGCCCAATATCCATCGTCCATTGCGCCCGTTTCTATGATAAGTCCGTCCCGCATTCCATGTTCTTCTGCTTTGTCAAACGAAACGTTTAACTCTGTTTCTTTTCCCAGTTCCGGCTCAACCAGAACACAGACTTCTTTCGTACCGTCCATTTTTTTATACAGAAATTTTCCATCACCCATGTAGGATCTTTTAAAGCTCAGATTTTCCAGGTCCTGATTGCTGACTGTATAATCACACACTTCACCCCCTTCCGGACTATACAGTGTATATTTCCAAAACCCGGCATCATCCCAGGATACATTTTCTTCCTCCTCCAGCCAGGTATAACCACCGCCGTAATCTGCCACTTTGTCTGCATCATACTGGCTTTTTATCATTCCATCCGTGTCAATCACATAAAAAATATTGTCATAGACGAACCAGTTATAACCATTATTAAAATTCACATCGTACCGATAAATATCTGCATCAATTGCATCTTCATCAAAAGGTATATAAAACTTTAACTTTCCCTTTTTATCCAGAAAGCCTTTGTAAGATTCCCCCTTTCCGTGAATTCTTACAAAGGCAAGTCCATCCTGAAATTCTCTTGCATCAGAAAATTTCATATTTTCCAATGTATGAGACGTCTCCGCATTTGAACTTATATCATCTTCATCATCCGACCATGTATCATCATCTTCTTCTTCTTCGTCGTCGTCTTCGTCGTCATAGTTTTCTTCCGATCCATCGTCCCAACCCTCAAAGTCGAGATACCATTTTCCGTCAATTTCAACAACCGCTATCTCCATTTCTTCCGGTTCTATGCCGGATGCACTCACTTCCACAAACACATTTCTTGCATCGGTGACCGTATCTCCTTCTTCTCCATAATGACTTTTTATTTTTTCCATGTTGCCTTCGGACTGTTTTTCTGATCTGACTGGCCAATGGGTAATTTGTATATCCCCAACTTCATCTTGCAGTTTCTGAAGTTCCTCTTCCACTGCATTTTCTATGATCCACTGTAACGTTTCCCCATATTGGCCAAAATACCGCTCCGGCAACAGGCTCAGAAGCGTATCGGTATCTCCTGTAAATAATGCTTCGACTGCATGATCTGCCACCTGCATATATTCCTCATCGGACTCCTGGCTTTCCGCTGTTTTTCCAGCTTTTTCCCCTGATTCCGTCATCTGGAGTATTCCATATTCCGGAACAAACTTCCATGGATATAAAATTGCTATAGCCGCCATAATTCCAAAAGTAATGATCAAAATTCGGCTTCCTGCTTTTTTCATATATTCTCTACTCCTTTTTCTCTCATCGTATCTTTACTTCTGAATAGAGTCCTAATATAATTTTCCAGATTTTTTGCACTCTCTTACTCTGTAAGGACACTGCTACTCTGCTTTCCACAATAGGTAATAGGGATCTCTTCTCACCAGTCCAGCCGGAAATTCTGTTCCGTTTTCATTTCATCCGCATACCAGAAATCTACTATACCGATTCCAATCCGCTCACTTTCTTCCTTTTGATAAAGCATCAGATCATGCCGGCTGTCATACACAATATCTCCATCCTCTTCCCGAATCGCCTTCGTGACTCCATCTGCAATTTTTGTCTTATTTCCTTTTTTATCAAAAATGGAAAGTTCATATTCTCCATCGGAATTCCGATCCGTGTAAGCCATGACTGTTCCATCTTCGTAAATCTTGACATAGTCTTCCAGCACTTCTTTTGCAAGGCATCTGCTTTTTCCATTTTCTATCACGTTGACATCGTAGTACGCATTGTCCCCTTCCGTGTAGAAATTGCTTGTATAATAAATCTCTGTTGGCGTAACAGATTTTACATAGCCTTCCGGCATCTCTTCCAGATCGCTGACTTCATCATTTTTGATTGCGGCGTGCCAGAAATCAGATCCGCTTTCCAGGAACAGATCTGTTTCGTTTGCATAGATCCAGAAGTTTTCTCCTTTCTCATCTATGTCTTCAATTTTTTTCGCAACTTCTCCTATGATGTGAATGGAATTCTTCCTGCTCGTTGGTTTAACATACATTCCCTGCTCATATATTCTCTGATCTAAAAGGTCAATCATATAATCTGCATCCTTCACTTCTGCTAAATCTACCGGCTCCATTTTCTTTACATCCAGGTATAGTACGCTATTTCCCCTATAAAGTCCGGCATTATTAATGTCATTGGCTGTAATCTGTTTTATTTCACCATCTTTATATTCATAAAGACTTTGACACTCCGTTGGAACAGGATGATATGATTCCGCTTCTTTTTGTAATTCCTGCCACTGTTCCGTGTTTCCTCTGCTGTCAATCACGAAGTCTTCCAGTTCACATTCTGTATTCTCGCCGGAAGCAAAGTAATAAACCGCGCCATTTTCCCATGCATACATATCACTGACTGGTGTTCCCAGCTCTTTTGTCTCTTCCTCAAAAGATGTTAGAAAAACAAGCTGATCATCCTCTGACTGACCGTCATATCGTCTGCACAAAATATGCTCCTGATCATCTGCCAGCATAACATCGGTCATCCCATCCGCCAGAAATACTTCTTCCGTTGGATTGTTATAGCTTACGCCACAGACATCAAATCCTTCGTCAGCGTTTCCCTTCGTATAAACGAGTCCCGTTCCGTCTTTGAGCTGATAATATCCCTGCAGTGAATCTGCAATCTTCACAGATACTTCCCCGTCATAACAAAACAGCTCGGAATCCTTGTCGATATAAAGGAGTTTTCCGTCTTCCAGCGGATAAAAAACTCTGACATTTGCCGCAACTTTTGTTTTGTATTTCTCATTTTTTTCTTCTTTTTTGGACAACTTCTGATATTCACACCGGTAGAGTCTGGACGTTCCCGTCGAAATATCATAGTTTTCCATATAATAGAGATATTTTCGATCCGGTGAAAGCTGCATTACGGCATCGCCCAGCCAGTCCAGCCCATTGTCTGTAATGGTTATGGTATGTCCCAGTTTTTCTTTCGTGAGAATTTCATAACTGTCCCCATATAATTCTACAAATGGGTGTTCCATGTTTTCCCCGGACTTCACACAGAAAACTACTGCTCCGACTGCCACTATTGCAGTCAGGCCAAGTGCTGTCGCAATTTTCCATCCTTTTTTTCTGCGTTTTACCGGCAGCACGGCGTCCGATTTATTGTATTCTGCTCTTTTACGTTCAGCTGTGTTTTTTTCTTCTTCTTTTTCTTCTGCTATCTTTTTATTTTCTGCTGTTTCCCTCGTTTTCGGTCTGACAGGTTCTATCGTTTTTTTCACACTCGGTTTGACCGGCTCTGTTTTTTTTCTCTGCTCCTCTTTCCCATCATCCGGCACTATATCTGGCACTACAATATTTCCATCCTCCAGTTTTGCTCCACAGCTTCCGCAAAATCTTGTCGCATCTGACCACTCTTTTCCACATACCGGGCATTTTTTCATACTTGTTTTCCTCTCCTGTCCCTTTTTATCCACAAATCTTTTTTCTTTGCAATAAATGATCCAAAATCCACCTCCCTATTTTGGATCATTTATCTTTTTGCTGTCTGATTTGATCTTCTCTTCTGTGCTTTGCTTTTTCAAACACGCTCTCGATTTTACTCGTCAACTTTATGTCCACAAACCGTACAGAATTTCATATCCGGTTCCAGCGGTGCTCCGCATTCACTGCAAAAAGCCGGCCGTTCCTGTTCTTCTTCCACCGTTTCCTGTTCTTCACTCTGCAGTTTCATTCCACAGCTGCTGCAGAACATCATTTCCGGTTTGATTTTTGCACCGCAGCGCGGGCAGCTGTTCATTGCATTGATTGCCTGGATCTGCAGTTTGCATGCTTCCATAGCCTCTTCCAGCTCCCGGATCTGGCCAATTTCCTCTTTGACTTCTTCCAGCGGATTTTCCCGATATGCACAGTAAACTTTATATCCTATTTCACTGTAGATTTCATTGATTTTCGTCTCCGATTCAGAAACCGCCATATTCAGTTTCGTAATCTCCGACAAATCCTTTGCTTTTTGCATAGTTGAATATCCTGCTTTTGAAATTTTTCCTTTTACTCCATCTAAAAATGCCATTTTTCTTCCCCTTCCATTTCTTTTTTGTACTTTATAATCTGCTTTTTTTAGATCTGCCGTCTTCTCTCTTATAAGGGGCTTTCCCCTCCTGATTCACGCAATTCCCCGCCTCACTGCTTATTGCTTTTCTCAATGAAAACAGGGATTTCCTTGATTTGATTAAATTTTTCCGCTCAGCGCGCATCACTTTTCGATTCGTTTTTCTATTTTTCTTCCTTATAGCTTTTCAGGACACGGCTCAGACTCTCCGGCGATAAATGCAGATAGGAAGCGATATCTTTCTTACTCACAACGTCTACCAGATCCCGATAGGTATCAACAAAATATTGATATCGTTCCTTTGCCCTGTGGTTTGCAACAATATCCTCATGTTCAATTAGCTTTTTATATGCAAGGCTGAGTGCACGGTTATATAAACGCATCATTTCCGGCGATTGCTCAATCAACTTCAACAATTCTGGTATCGGGACGCACAGCATGGTACACGAACTGATTGATTCTATCGTCAAAAGTGATTTCACATTTACGGATAAATTGGAAATTCCTACAACAATGTCTCCTTTTAAATAACCAAAGCAGGAAACATGCTCTTTTCCATCTCCCTTGCTTTCACAATACCCTTTTACAATGCCCGATATCAGAAAAGGAACGCATGGCAGCGGTTCCCCTTCTCGAATGATAACTTCCTTATCTTTCACCTTCCAGACATACGCCATTTGTTCCAGACTGCTCAGCACATTTTTATTTTTGATACCTAAATAAGTTTTGAAGAACTCCTGTTTTTCTATATTTTCATTTTCCAACCGCTCTATTTCCTTTCTGCCTTTTTATTTTACATTACATAACATCAATCTTTTTTATTCCTATGCAATTTTGTTAATTATATCATGAACAGTTTTTCACATCTCATCATTCTCTTGATTTAGATCAATATTTGCAATTTTCTGAATATTCTGTATTTTTAAATTTTGTCAAAAAAGAAGAACCTGTTTCTCCTGCAGGTTCTTCTTTTCATTTATCTCATATTTTCTATTTCTTTCATATTAGAGCGTGTTGGAAAAGACTTTTCATATTCTACATGCTCAAGTCTGTGAGAAATTTTGTCCGAATGAGAACAAAAACAGATAGATTTTTTATTTATCAATATCCTCAAACGCTTCCTTCACCTTATCCATAAACCCTTTTTTCTTCTTCGGCTGTTCTGCGGTATTCTCACCATCGGCTGCTTTTGCTTCTGCTGCCGGGCGGTTTCCGCAGGCTTCGTCGAAGGCGCGGAGGGCTTCTTTTGCTTTCTCATTCAGTTTCGTCGGAGTCTGGACTACGAGTGTTACGTAGTGATCACCGCGCACATTGCTGTTGCGAAGGGACGGAACACCTTTTCCCTTCAGACGGATCTTCGTATCGGTCTGGGTTCCCGGTTTTACAGTGTAGAGAACGTCTCCGTCAACGGTGCTGATCTTCACATCGCCGCCGAGTGCTGCCTGGGCAAACGTAATCGGTGCAGTGGAGAAAATGTTCATATCCTGTCTCTGGAAGATCGGATGACGGGTTACCTGAACCTCGACAAGCAGATCTCCTCTCGGTCCGCCGTTTACACCCGGCTCACCTTTTTCACGGATCCGGATGCTCTGTCCATCGTCGATTCCGGCCGGAATGTTGACCTGAATGCGTTTTCTGCTGGATGTATAGCCCGTGCCGTGGCATGCGGTACATTTATCGCGAATGATCTTTCCGGTTCCGTTACAATCCGGACACGTTGTCACGTTTCTCACAGAGCCGAACATGGTCTGCTGTGTGTACGTAATCTGACCGGTTCCGTTACATTTGGAGCATGTCTCTGGTGAAGTTCCTGGTTTTGCGCCGGTTCCGTGGCACGTTGTACAGGTATCCTTCAGGTTGATCTCGAGCTCTTTCTGGCATCCGAAAACAGCTTCCTCAAACGTAATGTGGACAACAGCGCGGAGGTTTGCTCCCTTCATCGGTCCATTGTTTGCTCTTCTTCTGCTTCCGCCGCCACGATGTCTCACCGTGATCTTACCCTGATTGTTGCGGCCTGCATTCTTCTTCAGAGATACGCAAAGGCTCTTCTCAGGAGTGCTCTTGGTGATTTCATCAAAGTCGGAGCCAGTCATGTTTCTTCTGGAAGGTGTATAGGGGTTGTATGTCTTAATTCCCATTACTGTATCTCCTTTACGATGATTTTTTGCGCGAGCACTTAAGTGCCGCATACTTGAATCTTAAGCAGTAGCTTTATTCTTACAGACCTGCGAAGATCTCGATCTCTTTGCTATCTGCAGTTAACTGAACAATTGCCTTCTTGGTCTTGGCAGTCTTGCCGGTAACCATTCCGCGTCTCTTGTTCTTGCCAT
>OLZB01000882.1_pt1 | contig 12971 bp, 14 predicted proteins | sample 1673421 | NCBI WGS metagenome assembly OLZB01 (sample SAMEA103958111, study PRJEB25191) | human gut metagenome | biome: human-associated habitat [ENVO:00009003]; feature: intestine environment [ENVO:2100002]; material: feces | place: Germany | collected 2013/2015
CCGAGGGTTTGGGACACTTCCCAACAAGCAATTTTCAACCGACGCGCCGCAGCGCGGGAGGGCGAAAATACGGAAGTGGTACCCGCTTCCTATGCTTGCTACGAATGTTTTTATCCTTTAGGCTCTTATCACCTACTACGGAGAAAAAGCGATTTTGCCAAACTTACGCAAAAGAAAAACGCTGCAACCTCAAAAAAGATTACAACGCTTTCTAAATCCTGTTCAGTTTTAAGTCGGACATTCCTATTCGCCCTCTTTTTCGACTTCGGAAATCTCCTTTGCCGTTGCGGTTACAATCCGTATGCCTGTATCGCTCATACCGTCAAGAAGCGCGTCAAGCTGCCGCCGCTGCGTGTTCTTCTCCGGCGGCGTTTCTAAAAGGAATTGGTCTACGGATATATGGTAACGCTGTATCAGCTCAAAGAATATCTGTAAACTTGGGTGCTGCCCCTTGTTCTCAATGTTCGCAAGGTAGCGCGGCGAGATAAACATTTCGTCGCCTACTTTCTTGCGGCTCTCCTTGCATCCCTCACGCGCTGCCTTTATCGCTGCCCCAAAAGCCTTAAAGTCGTATCGTGGTACTGGTCTTTTTGCCATAGTTATTCACCCTATTACATTTTACTGTTCCCCTTTCTTCTTGGATATGTCTACGTAGTTCTATCAGTTAGCCAAAATAATTCATATATATATGTTGACAACAAGCTGCTTTTGTATATAATATTATATAAAAGGGGGGGAATGTTTATGTTACATAGCATGCGTATTCGATAAGCATTGAAATCAAAAAAGATTTTTCCCATTTTCAATATGGGCTTTTTTGTCATGCTTATTTTGCGTATGCTATACAACAAAACTAACGACGTATAGACATAGTATAAAAACTATGCCTTAATTTTGTTGTAGTATTATATGTATAAATGCAGGTCAATGCTCATGTTGAGAATTGACCTGCATTTTTTTGCGCAAAAGGAGAAATATTATGCTTGAAAAATATTGGATAAAATGTCCAATTTGTAACGGAAAGACGAGGGTTCAAGTATTTTATAATACGGTATTAAGAAATTTTCCTCTTTTCTGCCCTAAATGTAAATTAACGCATATCGTTGATGTTGAAAAACTAGAAATCATAATCAAAAACTCTGAAAAACAAACTTTTTAATTTTGAAAAGGAAGGATATTAAATGAAACACTTACCTAAAAGTACACCTACGGAAATATTGAATGACCCATACGGATTTACTTACAAAGAAATGTCGGAAGTAATTGGAGAGGATAAAGCAAGAGCCTTATATACGGAATTGTATAAACAGCCATTTCACAAAGAAAATCTATCAATATCAACAAAAAAAGTCTATAAAAGTAGCGATACTGAAAAGTATGTTTATGAATTGAAAGACAACAGGTATATCGAAACGGTTTTTATTAAACGGCGAGATGGTGGGACTGTTTGCGTAAGTACGCAAGTTGGTTGTTCTGTTGGCTGTATTTTTTGTGAGTCCGGACGCAATGGTTTTGTTCGTAATCTAACACCGTCTGAAATTGTGCAGCAGGTCATATTGATACGTCAAAAAGTAAATCGTATCGTTTTTATGGGAATGGGAGAACCTTTATTCAATTACGACAACTTGATTGCAGCAATCCATATTCTTCGAGATAGAAATGGACTTAACTTTCCAACCGACGGCATTACCGTATCAACAGTTGGTCCAGTTAATCAATTAAAAAAATTGCGCGAAGAACATCTAAAAATTCAGTTGACAATATCTTTACATGCAGCAACACAGGCTGCGAGAAACTGTATCATTCCTCATATGCACATGTACGCTATTGAAGATGTTGTTAAGCAAGCATTGTCCTATTCACAAAGGCATAATCGAAAAGTGGTATTTGCGTATTTGCTTTTACCAGGTATAAATGACCGTTCCTCAGATATAAGGCAACTTGCAAAATGGTTTAAGGGCAAAAATGTTATGATTAACGTGCTGCAATACAACCCGACGAGTAATTCAAAAATTAGAGCACCACAAAAACAAGAAATGGTTGCGTTCAAACATCAATTAGAGCAAACAGGACTTGAAGTTACCATGAGAGTTTCTCATGGTAGAGAGATTAAAGCAGCTTGTGGACAGTTAGCTAATACATATAATAAAGCCAAAAAACAACAAAAATAATTTAATTAAAAGAGCCAGACGCACAGACGCAGAGCCGATAATATGCAGTTTGAAATACTGCTGTTATCGGCTCTTTTTTGATTTTAATTTGTGCCCCTAATAACCATATTGGAGCAAAATCAGAACTGTTGCTTGTCGTTCTTTGATTTCCGCAGCAGCTTTGAAAAATCAAAGCCGCCGTTTCTTTTTATCTTCTAATGAAATGACGCGGTATCACTGTTGAAATCGGCGGCTAAAGGAGGTAGCCGCCATGAAGCAAAAAGCATATCGACAAAATCCGACAGTTATTGACTTATCAAAAAAAGCCCGCCCACCACCGGGGGAAACTACGCTTATATATATGAACTGTCTAATCATCTAAATACTACTCACAATACCAATGCGCCTGTCCGGGCTTTTCGGACAGGCGCATTTTGCTGCTCAAAAAATTTTTTGAAGAAATTTCAAAAAATCTTCGGCGTTTTTGAAAAACGCCGTATTGCCCCGCGAAAAGGGGGAAGCACCACCAACTTTCCAACGAGAAAGGAGGTGAGAATGTGGAACCTAACAGCAGGGAGTTTTACAAACAGTGTGCTTTTCAGAAGTTTTGTAATACGGTACTTCACAATGAAGCGTGCGACACTCATAGAGAGCTTCGCAGACACAGGGCAAAGGAAGTGACCTTTTCCGACATGACCTTAGACGAAGCGCGACAGCTTCATACGTTTGATGAATATTTCAAACGGGAAACTGTTGAAACCGTCTTTGAGAAAGCCGGGAAGAAAATCACGCCAAAGCTGCTTCTTGAAGCAATCCGTACTTTGCCGGAAGAAAAGCGCAAAGCCATACTGCTGTATTACTTCGAGGGAATGAACGATACCGAGATTGCGGAACTGTTCAATACGTCGAGAAGCACGATACAGTACAGGCGGACAAGCTCTTTTGAGAGATTAAGAAAATATCTGGAGGAAAATGCTGATGAATGGGACGAATGGTAACGAACCCGGCTACCCGGAAAATGCCCTTGTTCCCTATCCTGTCATTGTGGCAGCGACAAAGGGCGACCCGGACGCTATGAAAATTGTCTTGCAGCATTTTAGCGGTTACATAGCGAGCCTTTCTATGAGAAAGCTCTGCGACGAGCGCGGAAACGTCTATTTTGGCGTTGACGAGGATATTCGCCAACGGCTGCAAGCAAGGCTAATGAGGGCAATCCTCACATTTAGGGCTGAATAACTGCACCGATACCGAAACGTCTTAGCCCCTTTTCCGTTTCGTATCAATCCGCAGCAGCCCCGTATGTTCCTTGACAAAGAAAGCGACGCAAGATAACGGCGACGCAGTATAGGGCAAACCGGGTACGTCCTTTTTGCGCCGAGCCATACAGAGGGTGCGCCATGACACTATTTCCCTATTGGGAAAAGCCGAGCGAGAAACACCGCGACGGGAAGCAAGTTAGCAGCTTGTGGGCGACGACACGCATTGAGGGAAGATAAGCCTTTACAGCCACAGTCCGAGCGTTCAGAGCGTCGCAGGCAATGGGTAAAGCTGCCTTAAATGAGCAGGGGTGCAATTCCCGCGAGGTTGTGCTAACAGCCGCCCGGTTAAAGCCCACTTTTTGTAACTTGACTTTTTAGCCATTTATGAAAGGGGGTATTTTCCTATGGCAAAAAAGGAAACAGCAAGCCCCGCTATCCCCATATTCCCTATGTTAAAGACTGTTGAGCAAATGAGCAAGATTAGCGGTATCGGGGAAAATAAGCTGCGTGAGCTTATGGATAGCGGCGAGCTTGAATATATACAGAATGGAAACCGCCGTTTGATAGCTGACGCTGCAATCTGGGACTGGTATCATAGGGCAAAGACGACAGCGAAGCCCCCGGCACGACAGGGAGGTTAAGCTATGGCTATATCAACAAGGCAGGTTAAGAATAAGCGCGACAGCAACGGCGTACTGACCGGGCGGCCGGGTACAGTTTACGACGTGAATATAAAGTACACCGCCCCGAATGGGGAAAAGAAAACCTATTCAAAAAAGGGCTTTCCGACAAAAAAGGAAGCGACACAGCATGAAGCAGAGATGAAAGCAAAGCTCCATAATCCGGGACAGATTGCGTCTATCGCTTCACAGCGGAAACAGACCGTTGCAAGCTATCTGAATGAATGGGTAGAAAGCTATGCAAGAGTGAACTTGCGCCCCTCTACTTACGACGGGTACAAAAAGACGATTGCAAACTATATCAATCCCTATATCGGCGGCGTTGCCCTTAATCAGCTTACCCCCGCTATGGTAGACAAAATGTTTCAGCAGATTATTGACAAAGGCTTGAAACCGTCCACCGCAGCCGGGGCAAAGCGTGTTTTGAGCGTGGCGTTGAGCCATGCCCGGAAATACCGCTATATCGAAACAAACGCAGCAAAGGACACGCTTACGAAGTTTGGAAAGAGTGACAAGACCCCCGACCCTTATACGCCGGAACAGGTAAAAGCCCTTATGCAGCGCGTCGAGGGTACCGTTTGGGAAATGCCCGTTATCTTAGGCGGGCTTTACGGTATGCGCCGTTCTGAAATCCTGGGCTTGCGCTGGCGTAATGTGGATTTGGAAAACAACACCTTTGACGTTTCCGAGCAGCTACCCTTTAAGGTGCCGCCGAAAACAAAAGTCATTGAGGAAATGGCACCGCCGAAATCCAACGGCAGGAAACTACCGATTACCGAGCTTGCCCGTCCGTTCTTCCTCAAACAGTTTGCTATGCAGGAAGCGCAGCGCGAACAGGCAGAAAAAGACGGAAAGCCATACTATGACAATGACCTTGTTGTAGCGAAGCCGGACGGTTCCCCTATCTCCGCGTCGTGGGTATCTTCCCAGTTTGGAAAACTGCTTGAAGATTTGGATATGCCGCATATCCGCTTTCACGATTTACGCCACCCGTATGTCAAGCACACGACAAAAATTTTTAGCTTGCGCTTGATGGATTTTCAAGCGCAGGCTTATCCTGATGCTCGGCGAAAAACTCGCGGAGCTTGTCAGCTTCATCAGGGAGGACAAAGCCGAAGCCCTGTCCGTCCACTCTGCAATAGAAAGCGATTTTCATGACTGCCACCTCAATCGAAAATGTCTTGGATTTTATATGCGATCTCAATGCGCTTATCGGGGTACACCAGCACCCTGTCGATCAGCAGCTCGGCCAGCTCGGTGGTCAGCGTGTCCGCATCGAAAATCGCCTTGGACGCTTCCTTGCGGCTGTCCTGCCGTGCCTGTTCGTCCTGCTTCTGTTTCGCCTGTGCCAATACTGCGGCATAGGCGTTTTTCGTTTTCAGCAGCAGCTCGTCACACGCGGCCTTTTCTGCCTTGTAGGTATTCAGGTCGATCTCGCCCATGAGATAGCGTTCATACAACGTGCGCTTGCCGTCTTGCAGCGTCTCAATCTGCTGCTCATATTCGGCGCGTTCCGGTACGGAAGCATCTACCCGGAGCGTACCGTCAGGGGCAAGCGGCGCGGTGGCTTCCATCTGCTTTTTCAGCGTCAGGAATACCGCCTGTTCCAGCTCCGCGGCGTTCAGGCGCATCTTGTGGCAGCGGCTTTCTACGTCCGCCTCGGAATGGCGGCAGTGATACCCTTCTTGCCTTCCAACGTAATGAACTGTTTTCTGCACGGTGCGGGATAGCGCATGACCGCAGCAGCCACAGAAGGCTTTGCCTTTCAGCGGGTAGTCCCGCTTTTTCTTGTTTGGCTGGGAAAAGCGGAGCTGGCTGGCCTGCACGGTATCAAACACGGCTTTCTCTATGATGGCCGGGTGATGGTCGGGGATGATGTACCACGATTCTCTGTCCTTCAGGCGGCTTCTGGTGCCGCCTACTTCGAGAACCGCCCGCTTGCCGATCACATACACGCCGGTGTAGCGTTCGTCCTCCAAAATGCGGAGAATGGTGGATGCACTCCAAATCCCGTGGCAGCGGGAAATATCGTGGGTATGATTGCCGTGCGCCGCTTTGTACTGACCGGGGGTAGGGATGCTTCTGCGGAACAGCTCCCGTGTGATGGCGGTGGCGTTGATGCCCTCGGCGGCAAGCTGGAAGATGAGCTGCACAACGGCAGCGGCCTCCGGGTCAGGCTCCATTCTGCCATCGGCGCTTTTGCGATAGCCGTAGGGACAGATTTTGCTCTGATACTCGCCGCGCTGCATCTTGGCGTACTTGGCGCTCTTGGTCTTGATGGACATATCGCGACTGTAATATTCGCTGATGAGATACTTGAATGCTACGTCCATGCCGCCGGTGTCACCCTTGAATTTGCTGCTGTCAAAATCGTCGCTGATGGAAATGAAGCGGGTATGGAACAGCGGGAACACGCGCTCGATAAAGTAGCCGGTTTCAATGCTGTTTCGCCCGAAACGGGAAAAATCCTTGACAATGATGCAGTCGATTTGATTGGCCCGCACCAGCTCAATGAGCTTCTGTACCTGCGGACGCTCAAAATTTGTGCCGCTGTACCCGTTGTCGATGAACTCCATGATCTCCGCGTTCAGAGCTTCGGGCATGGAAGCCGCGTACTCGTGGAGAACAAGGCTCTGATTTTCAATGCTCAGACTGTCGTACTTGTAATCCTCAATGGAGAGGCGGATGTAGAGGGCAATTACATATTTCTGCATTGTTCCAGCACCTCCGCGTAGGTTTCAAACTCGCTCTGGAAGCGATAGCGCACCGTGATCTGCTTGTCGTGGGATACCTCGATGCGGTCGATCAGCCGCTCGATAAGTGCGCCGGTCAGCGCACGGTCGGTCTTGATTTGTGCGGCGTCCTGTTCCAACGCCCGGTGCTGCTCAAGCTGCGTATCCATCGTTCGCAGGCCGTCCTCCAACTGCTCCATTTCCACGGCGAGGTCGGCAATGCGGCTTTCGTACTTTTCCTTGTAGTCGAAGTATTCATCCTTGGTAAGAACACCTTGGACGAGGTTTTCATATAAGCTCCGCACGATACCGCGAAGCCGCTGGATTTCCTGCTTGCGGCTGGTGATCTTCTCCCGCAGCTCAGCGCGGTCAGCGGCCTGCCGGGGCAGCTCCGCAAGAGAGAGGGTGTATTGCCCCAGCGCCGTATCAAGCGCGTCCTGAAGCATATCTGCCAGCATATCCAGCAACGCATCCTCGCGGATGGTCACGCCGGGGCAGGCATCCTTTCTGATTCGGCTCTGGCTCAGACAATGGTAGAAGTACACATCGTCGGACTTCTTGCGAATGTTTCTCTGCCGGTGCAGGCTGCCGCCGCAATGGGCGCAGAATACCTTGCCTTTGAGAAGATTCGGCGTGAAGGCTTTGACCTCCCGCGCCTTGGCGCGGCTGGCGGTCTGATTGAGAATTTCCTGCACCGCCGCGAACTGTTCCCGGCTGATGATGGCCTCGTGGGTGTCCCGTACCACCGTCCATTCCTCGGCATCGGCCTTGACCTGCCGGTGATCCACGGTTTTGGTCTGCCCCTGAACAAGATCTCCGGTGTAGACCTCGGAGCGGAGAATGACGCCGACAGTCCGGGTCTGCCACTTGCCGCTGCCGAGCAAATTTGCGTGAGTGATCTTGCCCTGCATCTTCTTGTAGTGGCTGGGGGTGAGGATGCCCGCCTCATTCAGCCGCACAGCGATGGTATTGAGGCCAGCGCCCTCGGAAGCCCAACGGAACATCCGCTGCACCACGACGGCGGCAACGGGGTCGATGATAAGCTGGTGGCAATCGTCCTCCGCTTTCAGGTAGCCGTAGGGAGTACGCGCACCGATGAACTTGCCGTCCTTCATGGCCTGCCGCTGCTGCGCCCTGATCTTGCGCCCGATGTCCAAAGCGTAGGCTTCGTTTATCATGTTCCGCAGCGGAATGATGATACCGGAATGAGCGTCCTCCGGGGCGGCGGTGTCGAAGTTTTCATTGACCGCAATAAAGCGGATGTTGCGGATGCGGAAATACTGCTCGATGTAATAGCCGGTGTCAATGGTGTTTCGGCCCAAACGGGAGAGGTCTTTCACAATGACGCAGTTGACGTGACCGGCCTCAATATCCGAGAGCATCTGCTGAAAGCCCGGACGGTGGAAGTTTGTCCCGGTCGCGCCGTTGTCGATATAGGTATCGTATACGCTGATCTCCGGGTACTGCTCCAGATAGCGGGCAATAATCATCTGCTGGGTTTCAATGGATACGCTGTGCGTGTGGGTATCCTCCACAGAAAGGCGGACGTAGATCGCGGCGCGGCAAGCGGCGTCGGCCTCCTGCACGGCTACCGCAGCCGTTTCTTTCCTGCTTTTTCTCGCCATGCTCAGCCCACCTTTCTCTGTTCGTAATCTTTCTGCTGCGCTGCCAGCGCCAAAAGCTGCAACGCCTTTTTGTATTCGTCCTCATGGGTAAAGGTAATATCCAGCTCCTTTTTGCCACGGACGCGGATGCTCTGTACCATGTGAATGAGCGCCCTGCGGTCTAAGGTTTCCAGCGTGGAGAACTGCGTAAACTGCGAAATCCAGCGGTTGCGCTCACTCCGGTTTTCCAAAACCTCCGTGAGTTTTTCCTTGAGAACGCGGATGCTCTCGCGGATGTCCTCGGCCTGCTTGGTGTACTTTGCCTTACAGGAAGCGTATTCTTCCTTGGTAAGCATACCTCCCACAAGGCTCTCATAAAGCCGTGCCTTGAACTCCAGCACCTGCTCCAACCGGCGCTCGTTGTCGGTAATGTGGTCGCTGTATTCCTTGGCAAGCGCCTGATTGATGCTGGACTGGTCAATGCCGGTCAGCAGCGCCTCCAGAGAAGCAATATTGCCGATATAGGCTTTCAGGCTGTCCCGCACACAGTCGATCAGGCTGCTTTCTTTCAGCATGACCGGATGGGCGCAGCCCTTTTTCTTGCCGGTAGGACAATAATAGTAGTGGTACTCCTTGCCGTTCGCACGGTTGGTCTTGCGGGTCATGCGGCTTCCGCAGCACCCGCAGATCAGAATACCGGAGAACAGGTACACCGTGTCCTCGTTGGGAGAAGTGCGGGTATCCAGCCCCTTGATGCGCTGCACCAGATCAAAATCCTGACGGGCGATCAATGCTTCGTGGGCATCCGGGACACGCACCCACTCGGAGGCGGGGCGCTGCTCCATCTGCTTGATCTTGTAATGCGGCGTACCCTGTTTGCCCTGCACCAGCGTTCCGGTGTAGGTTTCGTCCTGCAAGATGCGGATGATGGTGGTGGCCGACCACTTGCAGTCAGCCTTGTCCGCATAGCCCTTTTTCGCGTAGGGCAGACCGTTGTTCTTCTTGTAAGCCAGCGGGGAGAGGATACCCAGCCGGTTCAGCTCTGATGCAATCTTGGAGGCGCTTGCGCCCTCCAGCCGCATACGGAAGATGTCGCAGACAACGCGGGCGGCGTAGGGGTCAGGGACGAGCAAATTCTTGTTGTCCTCGGCTTTCATGTAGCCGTACACCGGGAACGCACCGACGAAATCGCCGTTGCGCCGCTTCACGTCCAGAGAGGTGCGGGTCTTGATGGAAATGTCCCGGCAGTAGGCTTCGTTCATAATGTTCTTGACCGATACGGTCAGATCATCGCTGCTGTCGTGGGCGGTGTCGATGCTGTCGGTGATAGCGATGAAGCGCACCCCGTAGGCCGGGAATACCCGGCGCAGATACCGGCCAGTTTCGATGTACTCGCGCCCTAAGCGGGAGAGGTCTTTTACGATGACGCAGTTGATATTGCCATCGGTGACATCCTGCATCATTTCCTTGAACGCGGGGCGGTCAAAGATGATGCCGCTGTATCCATCGTCGATCTTTTCGGAAACGACCTCAATATCCGGGTTGCGCTCTACAAAGTTTTCAATGAGCTTGCGCTGATTGGAAACGCTGTCGCTTTCGCTGGAATGATCGTCGGTGTAGGACAGGCGGATATAAGCGGTTGCTTTGTATTTAGGCATGAAAAAGCACTCCTTTCTCCCGGACTGCTCCCGCATGAAAAGAGTGGTTATCTGGCTATTAGGTTTTCATCCTTTTCCACACCGATCATAGCACTCTCTGCGGAAAAAAGCGAGGATGTCGCTCAGCGCAAAATGCCTTGCAGACATTCCTCCAACGTAACACCGTTCCCGGCAAAGCAGGCGTTTACCACGAAATCGCCGCAGCGGAAGCGGTAGGGATTTTTGATCTGGCGGATAAAGGCGGCAATGCGTTCTTCCTTGGGAAGATTTTTGTCAACAGATACTTCCCGGATGTCCACCAGCTCATCCGTGTGGATTCGGGATTCGTTTGGCGTTGGCTGCATCATGGCGATCTCCTTTCTCGGTTTGGTGGGTTTCCTCAAGGTCACATGAATGCGCTGACGGGAAAGGCCGTCAGCGCATGGTATCTGACTTTGAGAGGCGGCTGCGCGGGCAGAATTGGAGCCACATAACATAATGGCGAATACCGGCGCAGCCGCTCTGCTTGTCCATTTGAGAAAATCTATCCTATTTGCCACGCGCCCCGGATAGTGGGCATGATGCAGGCCGCCCTTGGCAGGGCTGTCATAACTCCACGATACCGCTGCCTCAAAGGGCTGGCGCATACCGCAGGGTTCCCCCTCAAGTCTGTGGGAGGGCGTGAGCAAGTTTCATTATCCGCCGCGCTGTCATCGCGCCCGATTTGCCGAATCGGGTCTAAGGCTGCGTAGATCGCTCGGATGGCTTTTCCGGAATCGCCTCCTTGAAGCCATCGTCGTGGCGGCGCACCTTATGCCGCTATCACGCGGGTTTTGTGCCTGCATCATGGTCTATTCAGTTTTCAACGTTCAACGAAAGGCTTCGTGGAGAATGTCCCTTCACCTATCGCCGATTTTGGGCCACTTTTGCAAGGTGTTTTTGAAAAACCTCAGAAATATTTTTTGATTTTTCTGATTGCTGCTGTAATGTTGAGAGAAATAGCCTGATGCGACACGCCTTCGACTTTTCCAATCTCGTCAATCGTCATTCCATCCACGAAATACATCCACATCCTGCGGAACTGAGTGTCCGTCAGGTGCTTCCTGATTTGCGTAACCTTTTGGGTGCTACGGCGGATTTCCGCCACCCGGTCATGCGCCTGCTCCATGCAGACATCCGCAGCGGGAATAGATGCTGCTTCCTCGGAAAGCTCGTCCAGTGCAAGGGTATGATTAGCGTAGACATGATCCTCTTTCTCGGAAGCATGATAGTCTGCATCCGACAGGGACTTCCATTTCAGAAATTCTTCCTCGCTGGCAAAGTCCTCGCGGGTCAGGCGGATGATGGCTTCGTTGGCATCCATGTAAACGATAGCGTTGGGGTCTTTCTTGTTCAGCGCATAGCTGCTCTTTCTGTTAAACATAATATGTCCTCCGTTTCGGTGTTGGGTGGGTGGTGAACCAGACCAACACTGGCGGAGAACGACAGCCGACAGGAAAACGTAAAAAGGCGCTCGAACAGGCATGATGACCTGAACGAGCGCCTTGCGTGCGAGTGAAAACATGAGTAACGAATACTGTACCGGGAGGGGCTAAATCACGGATGAACCAAACCGCATAAAAAGAGAGCTGCAACTCGCTTTCGTGAGTGCAGCTCGTCTGGGGGATAGCCGCGTGCTTTTTGAAGTGGACGGCTAATCGGTGCTTATGCTTTTTTACATGACCGCGAGCGGCCTTAGCAGTATCTCCTGTTCATCCGTGACATCATAAAATTACCTCCAACTCGCTGAATGTGATTTGCGGCTCATTCAATGTGAGCTTCATGTGTATTTAAGTGAATTGAGGCTCACTCTACAATGTAGTAGAGGTGATTTACAATGAACTTCCTTGACCTGTTCGCCCAAAAGCTTCGCGAAAAGCGGGAGCAGAAAAAGATCACGCAGCGCGAATTAGCGGAACGGCTTAATATGTGTACCCGAACTGTCATTGAGATTGAAAAGTGCAAGAGCAATCCGAAATTTGAAACGGTTGCGCTGATCTCAGAAGAAATGGACATCAGTCTGGATGGAATCGTGTTCCACGATAGAGCGCCGCAGACCGTTGCCAAGTGCGTTCTTGATTACTTTGCAGGAAAGAGTGAAGAAGAGTCGCAACGGTACATAGACCTGTGCATGAGCGCAGATAAGCTGAAGTGATGTACAGGGGAAAACAAAAGGGCCGATGATTGTCTTTCATGTGGAGCAGCCAGTGGGCTTATATTTTCCCCACTGGCTGCTCTTGTCCGCACAGTTGGAACGACGGGCATTAGTATCCTATTTTTCCTGTTTGTGTGCATCCCGGATCTTTTCAAAGGTGTCCTGACTGATGGCGTGTTCAATCCGGCAAGCATCTCGCTCTGCAATTTCAGGGTCAACGCCAGCTGCGATAAATTGCTCTGTAAAGAACTGATGCCGCTCATAAATTTTTTCGGCAACATTCCGGCCTGCTTCGGTCAAATGCAAAACGTAATCACTATCTACCGTTAAAAAGCCCCCTTCACGCAAAGCCGACACCGCATAGCTTACGCTGGCTTTTGAAACTCCAACACGCCGTGCAACATCAATAGAGCGGACAGCACCGTGATTCTTTTGAAGAACCAGCACAGCCTCCAGATAATCCTCTCCGGACGCATGAATCTTCACTATTGTCTCCTTTATGCAAGGCTCCAGCTGGAGGACTTTTTACGGATATTTACAAAATCCTGATAAATCCCGGCTTTTGCTATAAGCTCGTCATGGGTTCCTTGTTCACTGATCCGTCCATCGGCAATCACCAAAATCTGATCAGCCTGACAGATGGTATTTAGGCGGTGAGCGATTACAAGCAGGGTCTTTCCCTTCACCAATTCGGAAATAGCCTCCTGAATATAGC
>OLZB01000887.1_pt1 | contig 12903 bp, 10 predicted proteins | sample 1673421 | NCBI WGS metagenome assembly OLZB01 (sample SAMEA103958111, study PRJEB25191) | human gut metagenome | biome: human-associated habitat [ENVO:00009003]; feature: intestine environment [ENVO:2100002]; material: feces | place: Germany | collected 2013/2015
TAATATGTTAGAGATAGCAATTCTGTTATTCCTGATAGTCTTAATGGTTTCGTGGTTTATTTATATCTTTTGCAAAAGGGTTATATATAAGCTCAACAAGCGTGTTTTGCCGCGCAATCTTGCAATTGTGAAAAACGGACCTTATATGGCAAAATTTGAGGAACTTACTGTTGAGGAAATCCGCCAAAAGCTTATTTTACCGATGTTTATGATACTTGGTTACAATACCTATGATATGCGTGAATTCCAGAGTTTTATCGGCCGTGCTGACTTCCTTCCGGATTATGTTGTCAAAAAGTGGGATCACAGCAAGCTTGCTAAAAACGCACTTTCTGTAAAATATATCCCCTTCAAAGAAGATGCAGTTGATTATTCAAATAATACTTACGATGAAAAATACGGTGCGAAACTTTCAGTTCTGATGGATAAGCTTTACTTCAAGTCAGAATATTACGTTTTGACAAACGGATGCATATATTTGTTTTTCAATAAAAACACCAATCCAGATAGCCGGAGGTTTGAGTTTGCTTTTAATCTGAAAAGCTACTCAAAGCAGGACACTGCAAGGCTTGCATATTATACAAAGCAGTATTTATTTTTAGAACTTTCGGATGTTTACCGTGCTTAGTTAAAATTATGTAAAGATACTGGCAATATATTATTTTATAAGTATAATTATCTTATTAGAAGTATTATTTTAATAGGAAAAATTATGCAGCAGCAAATAACAAGACCTGAAAGAAAACAAATTAAAAATATAGATTTTAATTGCGATTTGGCGCAAAGTTTTGGTGTTTATAAAAACAGTTCGGAATTTGAGCTTTTGGATTATGTAAGTTCAGTAAATATTTCTTGCGGAATTCACGCCGGCGACCCGCTGACAATTAAAAATGCTCTTCTAGCCGCAAAAGAAAAAAATGTTGTAGTCGGCGCACATATCGGGTTTGATGATATTCAAGGGTTTGGCTACCGCGCAATGGATTTGGATGAAGATGAAATCGAAGCTCTTGTTTTATATCAGGTCGGCGCAATTATGTCATTTGCAAAAAGCTTTAACATGGAAATCGAGCATGTCCGTCCTCATGGTGCAATGTATAAAATGGCAGCAGAAGATTTTACTTTTGCCTGTGCAATTGCAAAAGCTGTCAAAAAATGTTCTCAATGGCTTGTATATTACGGTGCCTCAGGCGATGTTACAGAAAAGACCGGCGAATACGTGAACCTTCCTGTTGCGCAGGAAATCATGCCGGAAAAAACGTATAATGTTGACGGAACAATTGATTTTTCCGTGAAAGATAATCAAAGTGCTTTTGATTATGTGAACCGTCTGAAAACACTTTTGAACTTCTCACAGGTTCAAAACCGCGAGGGCGGAAAAACTTTTGTGAACGTTGATACAATTCACTTCTCCGGCAAAGCTCCAAATATTTTGGAGATTGCTAAAGAAGCAAAAAATCTAATTACACCGGTTCCGGTAAATTACAAAAATGTTTATGATTCGGGCTGGGTAGAATAATTTAGAGCAGGGAAATGGTGATGAAAAATTTTACAAATAATATGAGAATGCCAAAAGATGCAGCCTGGCTTATTCCGGGCTTGCAGGTCAAACGCTGGTTCGCAATGATATTTTTGGGCACATTGTTTATGACAATCGGATTTTTGATACTTTGTGATATCAAACCTGTTTTTTACACAATGCAGTTTATCAAAAAAGTTGCGATGAATGTTTCAACCGAATGGACAGCGTTTGCGATTATAATGTTCGGCGCCGGAATTTTCTTCAAAGGCTGGCAGAAGACTAACCTTTCAATGCTTGGAATGAAAGACGATACTTCAATGCTTGAAGCGCTTTACAGACGCCGTAAACTTAACCGCGGTCCAAAAATCGTCGCGGTCGGCGGCGGTACAGGGCTTTCGATGCTGCTGCGCGGAATTAAAAACATCACAAACAATATAACAGCAGTCGTAACTGTCGGCGATGATGGCGGCAGTTCAGGCAGACTTCGTGAAGATATGGGAATTTTACCTCCGGGCGATATCAGAAACTGTATTGCGGCACTTGCGGATGACGAAAACCTTATAACAAAACTTTTTCAATACCGCTTTAAATCCGGCGAAGGTCTTGAGGGGCATAGTTTTGGAAATCTTTTCCTAACGGCTCTTTGCGCAATTACCGGCGATATGGTAAGAGCCGTAAAAGAATCTTCAAACGTACTTTCAATCAGAGGCCGTGTTCTTCCGTCAACGCTTGATGATATGAAACTTGTTGCCGAAATGGAAGACGGACGCATTATTCATGGTGAATCTAACATTCCGGAAGCTCACGGCAAAATAAAAAGACTTTTTACTGACCCTTCACACTGTCATGCTCTTGAGGATGTGATTACAGCAATTAAAGATGCAGATTTGATTATTCTCGGGCCCGGAAGCCTTTATACAAGCGTTATTCCTAACCTTCTTATATCAGAAATTTCACAGGAAATTGCCAAATCCCATGCAAAAAAAATATATGTCTGCAATATTATGACGCAGCCCGGTGAAACCGATAACTATTCGGCTTCAGACCATGTAAGAGCGCTTATGCAGCATGCAAACAGTAAAAATATTATAGATGCGGTTCTTGTTAATGATTTTATCCCGTGCAACCTTGCCCAAAAATATGAAATGGCCGGTTCTTATCCTGTAAAACTGGATTTAGAAAATTTGAAAAAACTCGGCGTTAAAATGTTTCCTAAAAAACTCATTGAAGACAGCCGCGAAGGTCTGGTAAGACATAGTTCAAACCGTGTTGCAAGGGCAATTTACTATTGGTTCAGAAAAGAACATAAAATAGATAAAGCAACTAAAACTTCTCATCAAGATATCAAAAAAGAATGTGCGGTATAATGGTTAAAAAAGTTACAGTCAATACTCTAAGAAAAATTAAAGAGGCCGGGGAAAAATTTTCGGTTTTGACTGCATACGATTTTTCAACCGCAAAATATATTGACGAAGCAGGAATTGATGTTGTTTTGATAGGCGACAGCCTTGCAATGACTGCATTAGGCTATGAAACAACTCATTGCGTCGGCGTTGACGAGATGAAAATTTTTACAAAAGCTGTTGCAAGAGGCGTTCAACGGGCACTTGTTGTAACGGATATGCCCTTTTTAAGCTATCATGTCGATATTTCTTCGGCAATTAAAAACTGCGGCGCAATGATAAAACTCGGCGCACATGCTGTGAAAATTGAAGGTTACAGCGAATATACGGTTAATTTGGTTAAAAGGCTTACGGAAACCGGAATTCCGGTTATGGCGCATCTGGGTTTCACTCCGCAATTTTTGAATACATTGGGCGGCTATAAAATTCAAGGGAAAACAAGAGAAGCCACAGATGAAATTTTGCGTCAGGCACAAGCTCTGCAGCAAGCCGGTGCGTTTTCGCTCGTGTTGGAAATGGTGCCGCAAGACTCTGCAAAATATATAACAGAGAAACTTGAAATTCCGACTATCTCCTGCGGTGCCGGAAAGTATTGCGATGCACAGGTTCTTGTATGCGATGATGTGTTTGGAAAATATTCGGAATTCACGCCAAAATTTGCAAGAAAATACGGTGATATGAGAGCTTTTATTCTGGATTGTGCAAAACGATTTGACGAGGATGTGAAAAACGGAAGTTTTCCTTCCGAAAGTGAAGTTTTTTAATAAAGAAGGGCTAATTTATTATGATTAATAATGACTTATTCATCACGATAGTTGTAATGTTTGTTTTATCTATATTAAGTTTATTTGTACTTGCCGGAGTTGCCATCTGGTCGGGAGTAGAATTCTATAAGTACAAAACTTTTAAATTTCTGCCGGTTAAGCTCTCGCTTATTTTAATCCCGCTTCTGGTAATATATTTTGGGATTCCGTTTTGGTTTTTGGGAGCGGCATATAATAATTATAACAGTGAAAAGGCTGAAAGTTTTTATGATTTGGCGATTAAGACTGCTCTCATGCCTTCAGTAAAAGCGTTAATGTATAACGAAAAGGGTGCTTACTATGTACTTTATTTTAAAGGAAGCGAGGCCATAGCAGCATATGAAAAATCTTATGAAATAAAAAAAGATGATGCTCCGCTTCACCATTTATGCATGCTTTATACTATCAAAGGCGATTATGACAAGGCGGTTGGAACATGTGTCCAAACTTCGCACAATCAGATGGCCGCAATAAACAGCATATTGAACAAAAATTACACTTTGGCGCTGAATGTTATTAATGTTGAATTTAAGAATGAGCAGCCAACATGCTGGGATTATGCGGTGAGAGGGTACATTTACAGGGCGCTTGGCCGAAAAGACAGGTTTGAGTCTGATTTTGATACAGCATTTAACCTTTGTCCTAAGAATGACAAGTTGAGGGAACTTTATGAAAACAGCAGTTATTATGAGGAATACTACACAGATTTAAGAAAAAAATTCCATTTTTAAATCTTGTGATATAATTTCAATAAAAGAGGTGAGAGGAATGCTGCTTCATACAATAGCGGAAGTAAGAGAGAAAGTAAAACAGTGGAAAAAAGAAGGCTTAACAGTAGGTCTTGTTCCAACAATGGGAGCACTTCATAAAGGTCATTTAAGCCTTATCCGAAAAAGCGTTGAAAAATGTGATAAAACAGTTGTTTCTGTTTTTGTAAACCCTATTCAATTTTGTCCCGGGGAGGACTTTGAGAAATATCCGAGAACTTTGGAGGCTGATACAAAACTTGCTGAAGAAGCCGGCGTTGATATTGTTTTTGCCCCGTCTGCCGAAGAAATGTACGGTCAGGGGCATATAATGTCAAATGATTTTTTGACTTATGTAATCCCGCCCTTCTTTTACGTAAACAAACTCTGCGGAAAATCCAGAACAGGCCATTTTGACGGTGTATGTACTGTTGTTAACAAATTATTTAACATAGTTCAGCCGGATTTTGCATTTTTCGGAGAAAAAGACCGTCAGCAGTTAATAATTATTAAGAAAATGGTGAAGGATTTGAGTATTCCTGTAGAGATTATTCCATGCCCCATTATTCGTGAAGATGACGGTCTGGCAATGAGTTCAAGGAATAAATATCTCAATCCGCAAGAGAGAAAAGAAGCTCTTGTTCTTAAAGATATTTTATTTAACATAAAATCATGCTATAATTCTGGTATTAAAGATACAGAGGCTCTTTCAGAAACCGCATATAAGTTTTTGACAGATGCTCACAATCTTGAATATCTCGAGTTCCGCGACAAAAACGATTTGGAATTAAAGAAAACCGTTGACAAAGATACAATAGTTTTTATAGCTGTAAAAATTGGCAATGTCCGGTTAATTGACAATATTTCATTGGAAGGTTAATGAAAATAAGAGGAAAGTATGCTTGCATTATTTAATTTTTTTAAAAAGTTTTTAAGACTATTCGTTGATTTTGCAATGGTAATTCAAATTGTTGTAGCAATAGTCCTTTTTACATTTATAATGTACTGGTTCTTTGATTTGATAAATTTCCAAATTCTTGCATTTCTGACTCCTGTAGCAAATAATATTACTGTATTTATGCATTCATACTTTGAAGAATCGTTGAACAAAGGTGTAAACGAAACTGACGGTTCATTATTCCTTTTTGTAATGTTCCTTTTTGTTGTTATCGGTGCGCTTTCTCAATTGAAAATTTATACTGTGTCTGCCGAAAACCGTGTGAGCAGGAAAATTGACAAAATAAAATCAAAAAATGAAGATGAATTTAATGCTCAACTGAGAGCAGAAGCCGATCAGGCAATTTTAGCTTACCGAAATGTTGTTTTAATTGTAAAACTTACAGCTTACAAACGTACCATCGACGATATGAGAACCGACGAAGAAAAAGAGAAAGAACATAAAGAAATGGTTGACCGGCTTGTTTGTGAATTTTACAGCAGAGTAAAAGAAGCTCCGTGCTGTAAATTTGCCAAAAGCGGCGACCAGCTTGTTGTAACCTTGAAGGGATTTACTCATGTAAATAAACTTCTTTATTACACAGAAAAAGCTCTTGAAGATTTGCGTGCCGAAATGCGTAAAGAAAACTGGATTATGAAATTTTACGCGGCAATTGACGCTTTTGATGATAAAGTTTTACTAAAGGATGTGTATTATGACTTGCAAATCCTTTTGAAATTAAATCTGTATAATGAAATAATCTGCTACGGTAATTTCTGTAACCGATATTACATGGAGCCGAAAAATATGTTTGAAGCATATTTGAAAGGTGTTTACGATACCACAGAACCTGAAAACGTCTGGACTTTAGTTAAAAAATATTAAGTTCATGCTTGATTTTTAAAATTATTTAATATAAACTTGGATTATAAACCGCAGACAATTAGCAGCCATCAGGCTTTAAATGTTTGTTAAAACAGCTAATCGAGGTTACACTGGCGAATTATTTATATTTCAGAAATGTGTGATTTTGCGGTTTGGATGCGCAAAATCTTTTTTGTATGAAAAAGTTTTGAGCCTCACATATCAGGTCGATACAAAACAAGGAGCTAAAAATGGCAACAAAACAATTTAAATCTGAAAAAATAGATGCTCTGAAATCAAAATTGGAAAAAGCTAAAGTTGCAGTTGTAACTGAATACAAAGGCTACTCTGTAGAAGAAATCACAAAATTAAGACGCGCACTTCAAAAAGAAGGCGGCGACTACATGGTTACCAAAAATACTTTGGCTAAAATCGCTGTAAAAGGCACTGATTTTGAAATTCTTAACGATACATTAAAAGGACCTGTTGCCTTGGCTTTCGGCTACGAAGACCAGGTAAGTCCTGCCAAAATTGTTGCAAAATTCATCAAAGAAAGCAAAAAAGGTGTAATTTTAGGTGCAGCACTTGATGGCAATTTGTTATCAGCAAAAGAAACAGAAGCACTTGCAAAACTTCCTTCAAAAGAAGAACTTATCGCCAAAATGCTTGGTTCTATCAATTCACCGGCATCAGGCATTGCACTTTCTGTCAACGCAGTTATGGCATCTCTTACAAGAGCGATTGCAGCTGTCAGAGATCAGAAAGCAGCTTAGTGGATTTGGACAAATGTGCAGCGTATGCTGAACAAAGCTTAAATCTAAACCAACAACAAAAAGTACACAATTAAATTACAAGGAGAAAAATAATGTCTAACGTAGAATCAATTTTAGAATCAATTGAAAAATTAACTTTATTAGAAGCAGCAGAACTCGTAAAAGCTATGGAAGAAAAATTCGGCGTATCAGCAGCAGCTCCGGTTGCAGTAGCAGCAGCTCCTGCAGCAGCAGGCGAAGCAGCTGGCGAAGCTGAGGCTTCTGAAGTTTCAGTTATCCTTGCAGCAGCAGGCGCTAACAAAATCGCTGTATTGAAAGAAGTTCGTGCAATTACTGGCTTGGGCTTGAAAGAAGCTAAAGACTTGGTTGACGGTGCTCCGAAACCTGTTAAAGAAGGCATCAAAAAAGAAGATGCTGAAGCTATCAAAAAACAGCTTGAAGCAGCTGGTGCAACTGTTGAAATCAAGTAGTTTGATTTTAAAGCATATACAAAAAATCCCCGCAATACGCGGGGATTTTTATTTAAGGTAAGAAAAATTCATAAAACAAAATTAAATAACTCTTTAATCTCCATATTAAAAGCCTTAGAAATATTCTCAAGGTTTTTAACCGTAATATTGCTTTCGCCTCTTTCAACCATACCTATAAAATTTCTGTTTAGTTCTGCAAGTTCAGCAAGTTTTTCCTGAGACATTTTTCTTTTCATTCTTTCAATACGGATTTTTTGTCCGAGTTTTTCAGTTAAATCATTATGAGATGCTTTTTTCATACTTTATATTGTAAACACCTATATATTGACTTGCTACCCAATATTATGGTAATATATAAAATATATTAGGCAATTAGCTCAATATCTATTAATTATGAATTAAAAATTGTGATTTTTAAATTTAAAAACGCTATTTATAAAAGTATTTCCTTATCATAGCTGAGGAAATAATTGCGATAAGGTCATAGCTATCGCAAGTCTCTAGAGGTGAATGCTCCTTTTTTAAAAAAAATAAAAAAGTCACCTCTTTTTTTTACCGGCAAATTTTATTATATTCGCAAAACTTGCAGTGCTGCCTGTTTTCTTTGCATTCAAAATCTTTTGTGGCAAGAATTTGGCGGCACTTTTGTTTTAAGGTTTTTTCGTAAATTTCTTTCAACTGCGGCGTAAATTCAATGACTTTGTTTTCGTTGTTTTTCAAATCAATGTAAACGAACGCCAGCGACTTTCTCTCCGGTAAAATCAAATCCGCGCAAAGCAGATATATCATTGTTTGAAAATCATTTTCGGGATTTTTTTGGATTTCGCCGGTTTTGTAATCCAAAATCCAATAAGATTTGCTGCCGGCGTTGTCCGCGACATCATGAACAATCGCATCAATCCGCCCGAAAATCCAGATATCTTCAAGCCGTGCCGTTATCGGATATTCCGAATGCAGGCATTTTTTTGAAAAATATTCGTTGTTTTTCAGCCGTTCCCAAATAATTTTCTCTTCGTCTGTGAGAGCGGTCTCAAGCTTTGAAATATCTGCGCCGCGGTGGTAATAATTCGCAAGCGCGTGAATTTTTTTCCCTTTTTCAAAAAACGCCGGATTTTGCGGAACCGTAATTTTTTCGTTGAATTTCAAATTGTATTTGACAGGACAATTTTCAAATGTTTTTAACATATTTGGCGAAAAATTTTTCATAAAGCACCTGCCCTTTCTTCAATTACGTCAAAAACAAGCGATGGCTGCTGGTCAACGAGTTTTTCAAACGATTTTGCTTTGCGGCTGACTGTGATGTGAAGATTTTTCTTTGCGCGCGTGATTGCAACATAAAGCAGTCTCAAGTTTTCAGCTAAAAGTTCTTCTTTAAGCTGAACTTCTGATTTTGCCCTGTAATTCGGGTTAAGCTGGCGGATATTTTCCATAAAATCAGAGGATTTCAATTTTATCTGGTCAAAATCGAGCGTCAGATTTTTTTCAGCCATTTCCGGCAAAAATACAAGGTCAAATTCGTCGCCTTTTGACTTGTGCAGCGTCATAATCTGGACTTTGCCTTCCAGAAATTCCTTGTCGCTTTCGTCTTCTTCCGAGAAAAATTTGAAGCCGCTTAAAGATGTTTTTTTCGAAAGTTCCGCAAGCCGTGTCATTATGTATTCGAAATTCGAATTTGCAAGGCCGATTCGCTTGATTAGTGTGGAAATCAGATAAACATTTGACTTTTCAATTTCGTTTGAAAAATAGTGAAGTCCGATTTTGATTGCAAGCTCATCTGCCGCAAGCTGCGGGAATGAAAGCCAGTATGTCAAATCCCAGTAAAACTGCTCAAGATGAATATTGTTGATATTATCGCAATTCAGAGAAATAAACGGATTTTCATATTTTCTGATTTCCGTGCCGAGGCGTTGTTTGTAAAAACCGCTTTCAGCGAGAATTTCGTAATTGTCGGCAATCACGTTGTTGTCAAACGGGTTCAAAATCATTGAAAGCACAGCAAAAATCACGCGGAAAATAGTTTTTTGCTCCAGACATTCGCTTCGGGTAATGGTTTTCAGTCCGCTGTTGTTGATGAAATCCATCCATTGAACAACCTGAAAATTGTTTCTGAGAAGAATTCCGACTGTGGCTTTCGGGTCTTTTTTGAGAGTGTTTTTAATAACCGATAAAATGTAGTTTTTCTCTTCAAGCGTGCTGTCGAAAATCTTTGGCGTGACCGCATTTTCACTTACAGGATTGCGGCCTTCCACCGGCTGCATGAAAATTTTGAAAAACGCATTTTTCATTTCTTCATGCGTGTCTGCGAATTTCACAAGGTCGTTTGCGAGTGTCCAAACATCTTTTGTGCAGCGCTGAGAGCAGTTCATGCTGACATTGTTCGAAGTCCGGATGAATTTTCGAAAACCTTCAACGTCGGCGTTTGAAAAAGTTGTTGTGATTGCCTGGTTTATATCGCCGCAACGGATTAAGTTTTTGTATTTTGCGCTCAAAAGATTAATAAGTTTCTGTTGGATTGCCGATGAATCCTGCGCTTCATCTTCGATTACAAAGTGGCAGATTTCCTGATAATGCGCCAGAATGTCCGGATTTTCCTCCAGAAGCCTTACTGATGAAATCAACATGTCGTCATAATCAATCAGGTTTGATGATTTGAGCGCGGTTTGATAATCCTCGAAAAATTGTAGAAATTTAACTACTTTTTTGTCTGCCGGCTGTTGTATTTTCGTAGAATTTTGCAAAGCTCCCCCGCCGATTTTGAAAACCGATACCGCGCGGTCAAATTCATCTGTTTCAGTCTTTTTAAGTTTCATTTTTGACGCGATTTCTTTTACAATCCGCGTGCGCTGCGAGTCGTCGCAAATTTCAAAATCCGACGACAAGCCTAGCCGTTCAAAGTTACCGTTTTCTTTCAAAATTCTCAGCGCAAGTCCGTGAATTGTACTGATATTAGGTAATTGCGCCGAATCTTCTCTTACGGACTTAATCCTCTCGCGGAAATTGCGGGCGGCTGATTCCATGTATGTTAAAACAAAAATATTTTCAGGCTGCGCGCCGTTTTCGAGTAGTTTCAAAATCAGCGCAAGCAAAATTGTGGTTTTGCCGGCTCCCGGAACCGCTGAAATTGCCATCTGGCCGGATTTGTAATCCAAAACAGGCTGCTGATCGGTGCGCGGTGTTATTTTGAATTTTTTCTTTGTTTCGTCAATGGCCTGAACCTCCTGCGCTGCAACCGTTAAGAATTTTTCTATTCCGCCGAAGTTTTCAATCCCGTTTCCGTCAAAAAGGCTTGAATATGCAAAAACTTTTTCGCCCGCACAAAGTGTTAATTTTCTTAAAATACGAGCGGTTTTTTCTTTACCGAGTTCAATGTTGTCGTCAATCGTGAATTCGTCTTTTGACCAGCCGCGCTGAAAAACCCATGCGTTATAAAGCGGGCCGGTGTCGCTTTTAATCCATTCATCGCTCGAAACATCCAGCCAGATTTGATATTTTGTGCGGATTTGATTATCAATAATTTTTTGCGGTGTACCGATTGCTAAATCCCGCTCTTTTATCTCCAAAATTGAATACGGATTTTCGGAAATTATCGAATTCTCAATTTGTGTTATAATTTCGGTTTTGCGGTTTTCAAAATCTTTCTTGAAAATATTCTCAAACTCCAGAAGCTGTTTGATAAAGAAATTAAACTTGTTTAAAACACTGCCATCAAAGCTTTTCAGCTCCACAAGGTCGTTGTAAATTTCAAGCGCCTGAAGGGAAAGCTTTTTTTCTGTATTTCCATGTTCATTCACAAGTTTTAGAAACTTTTGATACTTTTGCGTGTAATCTTCATGAGGAAATTCAAATTCAATCAACTCTTTTGAGCAGTCAAATTCAGCAAGGATTTCGCGGCAGTATTTCACCGGAATTTCAAGGAAATTCGACAAAATAATTCTCAAATCAAACGATGTAAGTTTTTCGCGCATGCCGCAATTAAGTTTGATAATCGTCAAAACCGACAAAACAAGCGGGTTTTGAATAAGTTTTTCACTTCCTGATAAAAACAAAAGATTCGTATGATTTTTAATGCTTTGTTTAAGTGAAAATTTCAGCATATCGTCAATAACCGGCGTCACAATCGAAATTTCATGCGGCTTGACTTTTGCTTTTAATAAAGCGTTGATTTGATTAACTGCTAAATCTATCATTTTTGCGCGTTTTGAGGGAGATTGAAGTGAAAAGTTTTCTAAAATTTCACTTTTTTCTTCTGTTACATTTTTGAAAAGAGTTTCGGCGTCAAATTTAAGTTTTGAACTTGAATCGAGCGAAATAACAGGTTCGTTAAAAAGTTTTTCAAACTCCCAGACCGCAGTTCTGTCGGCGCTCAAATATCCTGTTCTGCTTGCACCTTTTTTGTCAAACGCAATGGCGACTTCCTTCAACTGAGGCATCAAATGTTTAATAAAATCAAAACACGCCGGCGTAATTTCATCGCCGTCATCCAAAATCAGATATTTTATGTTTTTGAAATATTCCGTATTTTTGTAAATGTAATTGAAAACAAGCCCCTGTCGCAAGTAGTCAAAATCCCTCAACGCGAGCGTTTTGGCAAGAAGTTTTTTGAGCGCGATTTTTGCATCATCTGCAAAACTTTCGCCCAAAACCCGTGAGCGCCATTCCACATCCTCATCAGAAAGATTGTTTTGTACAATCAGCGAATAACGTCTGAAAAGCTGGTGAAGAAGCGACTTTTTTGAGTTGTAACCCTTAAACTGAACTTCTTTAATAATATCTTTCAGAATAAATTGCGAAACTTCAAGCCCCGCAAGGTTTGGTAAAATTTTCGGATTATCTTTAAACCAGGCTTTTACGGTACCACCATTGCGGAATGGTATGGCTTCCGAATATTCCTTCGCTTTTCCTTTCCCGTCGGTCGTATAGCAAATCACAGCGTCTTTACGAGCCGATGAGAGCTCAACGGATCCGGCGCGATTACGCATGATTGTCAACGGCATTTCTCCGGCGGGTGCAACATTTGCCGTAACGGTTACATCTTTTCCGGCAGGACGGATTATAAAGCCGATGTCATGATGTCCGGCAAAGACGCGATCCTGTTCCAACGGTCCGCCTTGTCCGCAACTGTTACCACCCAACCCGGTCACAGCCGCATCCAAATACGTATCCCCTGCAACCGGCAACTGGTAGGGATGAGAAGCCAAAATCAAATCCAATGCAGAATATTGAAGAGCCGATACAGACAAACGGTCGGTAGCCACAAACACAGCACCCTCGCCGTCCGGATCGGTCAGGGCACACCAGCGTACATCCTCGTGGTTGCCCATATCTTGCGGTTTCGGGAAATTCACAAACTCGCCAGCCACCGTATTCCTATGCTGTTCGATAAACTGT
>OLZB01000900.1_pt1 | contig 12765 bp, 10 predicted proteins | sample 1673421 | NCBI WGS metagenome assembly OLZB01 (sample SAMEA103958111, study PRJEB25191) | human gut metagenome | biome: human-associated habitat [ENVO:00009003]; feature: intestine environment [ENVO:2100002]; material: feces | place: Germany | collected 2013/2015
CTGCTCCCGCGCGGAGGACTATGCCGCCAAGGCGCGCGAGCAATATGACATCGCGACGTCCCGCGCGGTGGCACGGCTGAACATTCTGGCGGAGCTGTGCCTGCCGTTCGTGAAGCCGGGCGGGTATTTCCTCGCCATGAAGGCCGCCGCTGCGGCCGAGGAGCTGGAGGAGGCGAAGCGCGGCATCGCAAGGCTGGGCGGCCGCGTGGAAAAAACGGAGACCTACAACATCGACGGCGCGCCGCGCTGCGTCATCGTCATCCGCAAGGAGCGCCCGACACCCCCGGCCTATCCCCGCCGCTATGCAAAGATCAAGCAGTCACCGCTGTGATTTGAAAGAAAGATGAGCGTAAATGAGCTATTTTGCAGGAAATTATGACATTGCCGTCATCGGCGCGGGCCATGCCGGGATCGAAGCCGGTCTCGCGGCCGCACGGCTGGGGCTGCAGGCCGTCGTGTTCACGATCAATCTGGACGCCGTGGGCAACATGCCCTGCAACCCGGCCATCGGCGGCACGGGCAAGGGCCATCTCGTCCGCGAGCTTGACGCCCTCGGCGGCGAGATGGGCCGCGCGGCGGACGCCTGCTGCATCCAGTACCGCATGCTCAACCGCGGCAAGGGCCCGGCCGTGCACTCCCTGCGGGCGCAGGCTGACCGCCGCCGCTATCAGGAGCATATGAAGCGCCTGCTCGAGCGTGAGCCGAACCTCTATCTCAAGCAGGCTGCCGTCACGGAGATCCGGACGGAGGACGGGCACGTCAGCGGCGTTGTGACGCAGCTCGGCGCGGAATACCGCGTGCGCGCCGTCATCGTCGCGGCCGGGACGTACCTCGACAGCACCGTCATCACCGGGCAATGCGTCCTGCACTCCGGGCCGGACGGTCTGCGCCCTGCGCCGGAGCTGAGCCAGTGCCTGCGCGCTCTCGGCCTGCGCATGCGCCGGTTCAAGACCGGAACGCCCCCGCGCATCAACGCGCGCAGCGTCGATTTCTCGAAAATGGAGGTCCAGCGCGGCGACGACGACCCGGAGCCGTTCTCGTTTTCCACCCGTGAGCCGCCGAAAAATCAGGCCGTGTGCTGGCTGACATGGACGAACGAGCGCACGCACGCCGTCATCCGCGAGAATCTGCACCGCAGCCCGCTGTTCGACGGCTCCATCACCGGCGTCGGCCCGCGCTACTGCCCGAGCATCGAGACGAAGATCGTCCGCTTTGCCGACAAGCCCCGGCACCAGCTGTTCATCGAACCCTGCGGGCTGGACACCGAGGAAATGTACATTCAGGGCTTTTCTTCCAGTCTTCCCGAGGATGTGCAGCTTGCCATGCTGCGCACCGTGGCGGGGTTGGAGCACGCGGAAATGATGCGCCCCGCCTATGCCATCGAATACGAGTGCGTCGATCCCACCCAGCTGAAGCCAACACTGGAAACCAAACTGGTTTCCGGCCTGTACGGCGCGGGGCAGTTCAACGGCACCTCCGGCTACGAGGAAGCCGCCGCGCAGGGACTGGTGGCCGGCATCAACGCCGCATTGAAAATTCAGGGTAGGCTCCCTCTGATCCTCACCCGGGACACCAGCTACATCGGCACCCTCATTGACGATCTGGTGACCAAGGGGACGGAGGAACCCTACCGCATTATGACCAGCCGGTCGGAATACCGCCTGCTGCACCGTCAGGACAACGCCGACCAGCGCCTGACCCGCATCGGCGGAGAGATTGGCCTGATCCCGCCGGAGCGGGTACAGGCGGTGGAGGAAAAATACGCGCAGGTGCGCCGGGAGGTGCAGCGGCTGGAGGGCAGCGGCATTCCCGCGTCGGAGGAGCTGAACGCCATGCTGGAGGGGAAGGGGACTGCCCCCGTGGCCAATTCCGCCCGTCTGGCCGACCTTCTGCGCCGCCCCCAGGTGAGCTATGCCGACATCGCTCCCTTTGACCCGGAGCGGCCGGAACTAAGCCTTGCCGTCACCGACGAGGTGGAAATTCAGATCAAATACGCGGGCTATCTGACCCGGCAGGAAAAGCAGGTGGAGGAATTCAAAAAGGAGGAAGCCCGTCTGCTGCCGGATGATCTGGACTACGCCGCCATTCCCGGCCTGCGGCTGGAGGCGCGGGAAAAGCTCGCCGCCATACGCCCGGTGTCCATCGGTCAGGCGGGCAGAATCTCGGGAGTCAGCCCGGCGGATATCGCGGTGCTGCTGATCTATCTGGAGCAGACAAATGGGTAGCAGACTGCGTGAATCCAACCCGGACGTGCAATCGGTATTTTTGCTGAAAAAGAATAGGAGCAACCATGAAACAAAATAGAAAACTGACGAAAGTCTTGCTGATGGTGTATCTGCTGGCGCTGACATGGATCATACTGTTCAAGCTGCAGATGGATTTTTCCAACCTGCGGGACATGAACTACAGAAGCGTCAATCTTATCCCCTTTGCGGGTTCGGGAATCGTAAATGACAGGGTAGACGTGTCCGAAATTCTGCTGAATGTCGCCGCCTTTGTGCCCTTCGGCATTTATGTTTCCATGCTGAAGCCCGATGGGGGATTCTGGAAAAAGGTTTTGCCGATTTTCTGCGTAAGCCTTTTTTACGAGGTCATGCAGTATGTTCTCGCAATCGGCGGGAGCGATATCACCGACCTGATCGGGAACACATTGGGCGGCGTGGCCGGAATCGGCGTGTTTGCTGGGCTGTACCGCCTGTTTGGCAAAAAGATCATCAAAATCCTGAACATTCTGGCGCTCATAGGAACGGTAGCCGCAGTCGCGTTTCTGGTGCTACTGGTCATTGCAAATCTGTAGACAGCAACAGCGGGTTGCTTGCCAGCGTGGGAATCCTGTGGTACAGTTATGCCAAGGAGGTGCTTTTCATGGATACAAAGGATATTTTGTATAACTTAAGAGCAAAAAAGGGACTGTCTCAGGACGAGCTGGCGGAAAAGGTTTTCGTCACGCGGCAGGCAGTGTCCCGCTGGGAAAACGGGGAAACGACGCCGAATGTGGAAACGCTGAAGCTGCTGTCAAAATTCTACGACGTTTCCATCAACACGCTGCTGGGTTCTCCCAGACAGCTGATCTGCCAGTGCTGCGGAATGCCGCTGGAGGATTCCACCCTCAGCCGGGAAACCGACGGCTCTTTCAACGAGGAATACTGCAAGTGGTGCTACGCGGACGGGGAATTTACCTATTCCAGCAAGGAACAGCTGATCGATTTCTGCGCAAAGCACATGGCAAGCGAAAGCTGGCCGGAGCAGCAGGTTCGCGCCCATATGGAAGCGCTGGTTCCTACATTGAATCACTGGAAATAATTGCAGAACGAAAAGTCTCTGCCCGACATCGTCAGGCAGAGACTTTTTGTATGCCGTTTGAAAGCAACCGCTTTACCGTCTTCCTCCGAAGGGGTAGCCGTTCCAGCCGCCGCCCTGGCTGTCGGAGGCGGCCTGCTGGGTCTGCTCGTTGGCCAGCGCCGACTGGACTTGTTCACCTACGGTGACGGTGAGTTCCATGGTCGAACCCTGACGGTAGACGGTCATGGTCAGCGTGTCGCCGATGGCGGCTTCGCTTACCAGACTGACGAGGTCGCTGCTGCCGGTGATCTCCGTGCCGTTGACCCGGGTGATGACGTCACCCGCCTGAAGTCCGGCCTCGGCGGCGGGGGAATCATCGGAAACGGCCTGAACGGCCGCGCCGGCGGGGATGCCGTAGAGCTGGGTCTGCTGGTTCACGTCGGAAACGCTGACGCCCACATAGGGCTTGGAGATGTAGCCCTTTTCAATGATGCTCTTGACGATGGAAAGAACATGGTTGATGGGGATGGCGAAGCCGATGTTGTCGATGGACGCGGAAGAGGACGAGGAGCTGGAATACTTGGCGTTGGTGATGCCGATGACCTCACCGTAGAGGTTAAACAGCGCACCGCCGGAGTTGCCGGAGTTGATGGCGCAGTCCGTCTGAATGAGGTCCATGGTCAGGGAATTGGAGAGGGTGACCTCCCGATCCTTGGCGCTGACAAGACCGGCGGTGAGGGAGAAGGTCAGCTCGCCCAGAGGGTTGCCGATGGCCACCACGCTGTCGCCCACGTTCAGGTTGTCGGAGTCGCCCAGAACCACCGGGGACAGCCCCTCGGCGTCCACCTTCAGGACGGCCACGTCGTTGCTTTCGTCGTAGCCGATGAGGGTCGCGTCATAGGTGTCGCCGTTGTACATGGCTACGGTGATGCTGTTGGAGTTTTCCACCACGTGGTAGTTGGTCAGGATATAGCCGTCCTCGGTGAGGATGAAGCCGGAACCGGCCGCGGCGGAGGTGGTCTGGAAGCCCCAGTAGTTGGTGGTGATGGAGGTGGTGATGCCGACGGTGGAATTGACGTTGGCGGCGTAAACCTCCGCGGCGGTCATCTCCTTGCCGGTGTCCACGGTGACGGTGTTCAGGACGCTGTTTTCCCGGATGCCCTGAAGCATGGCAGTCTCATTTTTGCTTGTCGTTCCGGTCTGGCCGCGGCTGCTTTCATACCAGATGACGCCGCCTGCCCCAAGAGCGCCGCCCAGCAGGGCGAACACCAGCGCCAGCGCGCAGATGCGAAGCCCCATGCGGTTTTTCTTTTCCCGCTTCTTCGGCGTGGGGGGCGTGTAAACGGGAATTTCCTGAGAAGGGGTTTCGTAAGAGTTGTTGGAATCGTAGAATTGTTCATCCATAATGGTTTGCTTCCTTTCATGTTTCATTGCCCACAGAATAGCACTTGATCCTGAATAGAATCTGAAAAAATCGGTGGGAGGTTGTAAAAGAACTGTTAACAAACAGGATTTCAGTTCCAATTCAGGATTATCTGGTATTATAATAAAAACGGAATTTATGGAGGCATGCAATATGAAAATTCTGGTAATCGAAGACGAAAAGCTGCTGGCCGATTCCATCAAGACCCTTCTGGAAGGGAAGGGCTTTGAGGTGGAGGTAGCTTACGACGGCGAGACCGGCGTGGAATATGCCGAGCTGGGAATTTACGATCTGCTGATCCTGGATGTGATGATGCCCAAAATGGACGGCTATCAGGTCGCCCGGGAGGTGCGCGCCAAGCGCTGCACCACGTCCATCCTCATGCTGACGGCAAAGTCCGCCGTGGAAGACCGGATCTACGGCCTGAATTCCGGCGCGGACTATTATCTGACCAAGCCCTTCGACACCCGGGAGCTGCTGGCCTGCATCAACGCCCTTCTGCGCCGTCAGGGCAAGCAGGTGGACGAGCTGGTGTTCGGCAATACTTCCCTTGACTTAGACACTTGTACACTGGTCTGCGGCGGGAAAAGCGTGCGGCTGTCCGCCCGGGAGTTTGACGTGATGCGGTTTCTGCTTCAGGCGCAGGATCGGATACTGTCGAAGGAAATGATCCTTGCCCGGGTGTGGGGCTACGACTCCAACGCTGTGGAAAACCACGTGGAGGTCTATGTGGGCTTTTTGAGAAAGAAGCTCAGCGCCATCAATTCCAATGTGCGCATTGAGGCCGTCCGGCGTCTGGGGTATCGTCTGGAGGTGGCGGAAGGATGATTCGCCGACTGAGAGTCAAATTCATCTGCATCAATATGGCCATCGTCACCGTTATGATGCTGGCGATTCTCGGTATGCTGCTCCACTTTACCCGCAATGATCTGGAACAGCAGAGCATCCGGGTGATGCAGAGCGTCATGGAGGATCGCGCCTATCCCAGCCGCCCGGGGAAATTTCCCAGGCAGGCGCAGCTCCCTTATTTCTATGTAAGCGTCAATACCCTGGGCGAGCTGTCCGCCAGCTTTGGCGGCTATTATGACCTGACGGACACGGAGGCCATTCAGCAGATCATCACCCTCGCGCTGAATTCCGACGACCAGACCGGCATCCTGAAGGACTACAGCCTGCGCTTTCAGAAGCGCACCACGCCCTTCGGGCAGACCATCGTCTTTGTGGATATGTCCAGCGAGCTTACCACCATGCGCAGCCTGACGAACACTTGCGTGATCATCGGCGTGCTGAGCTTCGCCGTATTTCTGGGGCTGTCCTTCCTGTTGGCAAGGTGGGCGGTGAAGCCGGTGGAGACGGCGTGGAACCAGCAGCGACAGTTCGTGGCGGATGCTTCCCATGAGCTGAAAACACCCCTGACGGTGATTCTGACCAACGCGGAGCTTTTGCAGGAGCCGGAGTATGACGAACAGGCGCGCAGCCGGTTCGTGGACAGCATCATGACCATGTCCCACCAGATGCGGGGGCTGGTGGAAAGCCTGCTGGAGCTGGCGCGGGTGGACAACGGAGGGCAGAATATGGTCTTCTCCCGCCTGAATTTCAGCGAGCTGGTGAGCGACGCCCTGCTCCCCTTCGAGCCGGTGTATTTTGAGAAGGGTCTGACGCTGGAAAGCAATGTGGAGGAAAACCTCTTTGTCAAGGGTAGTCAGCAGCACCTGAAGCAGGTGGCGGACATTCTGCTGGACAACGCATCCAAGTACGCTTCCGCCGATTCCACGGTGCGGGTTATCCTGCGGCGGCAGGGGAGCCACTGCCTGCTCTCCGTGGCAAGCGCCGGGGACGCCATATCCAAAGAGGACCTGAAGAATATTTTCAAGCGGTTTTACCGCATGGACAAGGCCAGAAGCATGAACCACAGCTATGGTCTGGGTCTGTCCATCGCGGACAGCATTGTCTCCAAACACGGCGGCAAAATCTGGGCGGAAAGCGCGGACGGGGTCAATACCTTCTTTGTCCAGCTGCCCACGGCATAAATATCCGGGACGGCACCGCCGTCCCGGCTTCGTTTATTCACAGACACGTAACAATTTTTTAAGAGTCCTTTCAGCTTCCGGTACTATAATCGGGTGTGAGTATGGGCAGTGCCCACCGGATGAAGCTCATCAATAGAAGGAGGAACCGCGTTGATTGAAGTAAAGCATCTGACCAAGCGCTACGGCAGTCATACTGCCGTGTCCGACCTGTCCTTCACCGTGGAGAAGGGGCAGATCTACGGCTTTCTTGGGCCGAACGGCGCCGGAAAATCCACGACCATGAACATTATGACGGGCTGTCTTGCCGCGACCTCCGGCGAGGTGGTCATCGGCGGCTATGACATTTTTCAGGACGCCGCTCAGGCCAAACGGCTCATCGGGTATCTGCCCGAGCAGCCGCCGCTGTATCTGGACAGAACGCCACGGGAATATCTGCGCTTCGTGGCGCGGGCAAAGGGCATCCCAGAGAAGCGCATTCCCGGGGAGCTGGACAGGGTCATGACCGTCACCGGCACACTGGATGTTGCCGACCGGCTGATGAAGAATCTGTCCAAAGGCTACCGCCAGCGGGTGGGCATCGCGCAGGCGGTGCTGGGCGACCCGGAGGTCATCATTCTGGACGAGCCAACGGTTGGGCTTGACCCCCGGCAGATCACGGAGATACGGGAGCTGATTCGTCAGCTTGGCAAGGAGCGTACCGTCATTCTTTCCAGCCACATCCTGTCGGAGGTGCAGCAGGTCTGTACCACCATTCTGATTCTCTCCAAGGGGAAGCTGGTGGCCTGCGACACCCCGGAGAACCTGGAACGGCTGTTTGCGGGAAAGAGCACCGTGGAGCTGACCGCGGAGGCGGCGGAGGAAGAAATCCCCGGCATTCTCTCCGGCGTTTCCCACATTGTAAATTTGACGGCAAACGCCCGGCAGGACGGCGCCTGCGACGTGACGCTGGAGCTGGACACGCCGGCGGAACATGAAATTTGCCGGGAAATTTTCTTCGCCTTCAGCAGATCGGGCAAGGCCATCCTGCGCATGACCGCCGGGAAGGCGAGTCTTGAGGACATTTTCATGGAGCTGACCGATTCCGGGAAGGGGGAGGAAACCAAATGAGAGCAGTATTCCGGCACGAGCTTTCGTCCTATTTTACGGGGGTGACGGGGTACGTGTTCAGCGCGTTTCTGCTGCTGTTCACGGGCATTTACACCATGGTCTACAATTTGCAGTCCGCCTCCGTGCATTTTGAATACGTGCTTGGCATGAGCTTCGTGTTCCTGATCATTGTTCCCATCCTGACCATGCGGGTGCTGGCGGAGGAGCGGCGGCAGAAGACCGACCAGCTGCTCTATTCTCTGCCCCTGACCATGACCCAGGTGGTGTTGGGCAAATTCACTGCCATGCTGGTGGTGTTTGCCGTACCTATGGCGGTCATCTGCCTGTATCCGGTGGTGCTGTCCGCCTACGGCAATGTGTACCTGCCTGCGGCCTACGGCGCTATTGTGGGATTCTTCTTTTTAGGAATGGCGCTGTTGGCCATCGGCATGTATATTTCCTCCGTGACGGAAAGTCAGACTGTGGCGGCGGGACTGTGCTTCGTGGTGATGCTGGTCAACTATTTCCTGTCCGATCTGGCGGGGTTCGCGTCCTCCACGGCCTATTCGTCCCTCGCGGCGCTGGCGCTGACGGCGCTGATCGTCTGCGGCATTGTGTATCTGATGACGAAAAACGGCTTCGTGTCTCTGATTCTGGCGGCGGTGCTGGAAGCGGGACTCATCGGGGGCTATCTTTGGGATTCCAGCCGGTTTGAGGGGCTGTTCCCGCAGATCATCTCCCAGCTGAGCCTGTTTGCCCGGTTCTATACCATCGTCAACGGCGTGTTCGACGTGACCGCCATTGTGTATTACCTGTCGGTGACGGGATTTTTCCTGTTTTTGAGCGTGCAGTCTCTGGAGAAGCGGAGGTGGAGTGAATGAAAAAGCCCAATTTCAGCTGGAAGCGGGTGGCGGATTCCTTCTCCACCCGGTCGTTCCGGGCCGGCGGCTACAGCGTGGCCGCGGCGGCCATTGTGCTGGCCATCGCCGTGATGGTCAATGTGTTCGCCGCTGCCCTCCCGGCAAGTGTGACAAAATTCGACACCACGGCCAATCAGCTGTTCACCCTGTCGGAGCAGACGGAAAAGCTGGTGGGCGGCCTGACGGACGAGGTGACGGTTTACTGGATCGTCCGCAGCGGGCGGGAGGAAAGTTACCTGGAATCCCTGCTGAGCCGCTACCAGTCCCTCAGCGACAAGATCCGCGTGGTGAAGAAGGATCCGGACGTGTTCCCCACCTTCACCCAGCAGTATACCGACAGCTTCACGGAAAACAGCCTGATCGTTCAGTCCGGGGAGCGGTACCGGTACGTGGACTATAACGACATTTTCGTGATGGACTACGCCAGCTATTACTACTACGGTACGGAAAACTGGAGCTTCTGCGGAGAAAGCGAACTGACCAGTGCCATTGACTACGTGGTGAGCGAGAATCTCCCCAAGGTGTACCTGCTCACCGGCCACGGGGAGAGCAGCCTGAGCGACAGCTTTACCTCGGCGGTGAAGCAGCAGAATATTGAGACGGCAGAGCTGTCCCTGCTGACGCTGGAATCCGTCCCCGCAGACGCGGACTGCATTCTCATCAACGCCCCCCAGAGCGACATTTCCTTAGACGAGCAGAGCAAGCTACGGGAATATCTGGGCAACGGCGGCAATCTGTTTCTCATCACCGACCCGCCGAAAAACGAAAAGCTTTCCAATCTGGAAGCACTGATGGCCGATTACGGTGTCAGCACTGTGGACGGCATCGTGGTGGAGAGCGACCAGAGCCATTATGTCTGGGGCACGCCCTATTTCCTGCTGCCGGACATTGCGTCCCACGCCATCACCACGCCCCTGACCGACGGCGGCTACCGTGTGCTGCTGCCCATTTCTCAGGGGTTGACGGTGGCGGAGGATTTGCGGGACACCCTGTCCGTCACGAAGCTGCTCACCACATCCGCTTCCGCCTTTGCCAAGGCGGCGGGGTATGACCTGACCACCTACGAAAAGGAGGAGGGGGACGTAAACGGCCCCTTCGCTCTGGCGGTCGCCATCAGCGACACCGTGGACGACGGCATCACCAGCGACATTGTGTGGGTATCCTCCGCGGCGCTGGTGGACGACCAGACCAACACCCAGGTCTCCGGCGGCAATCAGGACTTCTTCCTGAATGCGCTGGGATACCTGTGTCAGGCGGAGCAGAGCAGTCTGTCCATCCACGCAAAATCCCTGAGCAGTGACACGCTGACCATGGACAGCGCGGCGGTATCTGCCCTCACCGTTGCGGTGGTGGGCGTGATCCCTGCGGCGGTCATCACGCTGGGCATCGTCATCTGGATAAGGAGGAAGCGCAGATGAAAAACGGAAAAAAGCTGCTGCTTCTGCTGCTGGTTCTGGCGGTGCTGGTGGGCGCGACCGCAATAGTGGGAACCATCAGCAAAAATGCCGCCGATCAGGAGGACGAAACGCAGACAGTGTTTTCTCTCGACCCGGAAAACGTGACGAACCTCGGCTGGGACTACAGCGAAAAGGTCTCCTTCACCGCCGGGGAAGACGGCTGGGTGTGCGATCAGGACGGGGCGTTCCCCGTGGACGAAACCTGTCTTGACAAGATGCTGGAAGTCCTCACGGATGTGGAATCCACCAAAACCATTGAAAACCCGGAGAATTTAGACCAGTACGGTCTGGAGATCCCTGTGTGCGTCATCACGGTGGAGGATGGCCAGAGCCACACCCTTTCCATTGGGCTGGAAACCGCCGTGGGCGGCCAGCGGTACTTCTCCAACGGCGATGGAAACGTCTATCTGGTGGACAAAGACATTATCGAAAATTTCCGATATGGCCTGTATGATGTCCTGAAGCACCAGACCCTGCCGGAAGTCGCCCAGCTTACCGGCATAAAAGTGGAGCTTCCGGACGGCGGTTATGAGATTACCCGTCAGGAGAACAGCGGTCTTGCCTATTCCGACGATTACGTCTGGTTCATGGACGGCAAGGCGCTGGATAACGACCTGACCCAGACGCTTCTCGATATGGTGACGAACCTGAACCTGAGCGAGTGCGTGGACTACAACGCATCCGACCTGTCCCTGTACGGTCTGGATGCCCCGGCGGTGACGGCGACGGTCCTGGACGGGGGCAAGGCAGCTTATACGCTGGAGATCAGCGCCTCGGAGGGCGGCGAGTGCTGCGTGCGCCTGAGCGATTCCAAGATGATCTACCAGCGGGACGCCGCTCTCAGCGATACCCTGCGCTACACCACCTACGCCGATTTGCAGCCCGACGACGTGATTCTGATGGACTGGGATACGGTGCAGAGCGTCGCCGTCACGGTGGACGGTGAGGAATCCGTGCTGACGAGAACCACCGAAGAGAAGACGGATGATGAAGGCACCGTCACAGAGGAAACGGTCTGGAAGCTGGACGGGCAGGAAGTGAAGTTCGCTCCCGTCCTGAACAGCCTGTCCGACATGACCTCCAGCGGCTATGCCGCCGGCATCACCCCGGAGGGAGAACCGGAGATCACCTTCCGTATCCTGAGAGACCGGGAGAACTTCTCCGAGGTGACCCTGTGCTTCTACGCCTACAATTCCACCTCCTGTCTGGTGACACTGGACGGCGTGTCCACCGTCACCGTCAAGCGGGAGACCGCGGCGGAACTGGTTTCGTCGGTTGAGAAATTGCTGAAATAAAAGTGGCCGGGAACAGGGCAAAACCTGTTCCCGGCTTCTTGTGTACATGATTGGATGGAAAATGGTTTTACGTCTCCCCAGTGCTAGGCCGGCAGATTCCGGTAGCAGCGGGAAAAGTACCAGTTTTCAAAGGCGGCGGTGATCGACCAGGAGAAAATGTAAACGAGATACAGCGACGGAATGGTCTTGAACCATGCGAACACGGTCAGAACCCAGATGATCCGGAAAATACAGGAACCGGAAATGACGATAATCATGGGCACAAGACTCTTTCCCAGCCCCCGGCAGCCGGCGATGGCATTGTCCATGAAGGCGGAGACGCAGTAGGAGAAGCCCATGATGGTCAGCCGCTTCATGCCCGCCTCGATGACGGCGGCGTCGGTGGTGAACAGCGTCAGGAACGCGGGGCCGAAGGCCACCAGAGAGAAGCCCAGAATGGCGCCCGCGCCGAAGGAATACCCCAGGCAGATCAGGTAGCTGCGCCGAATCTCCCTGCGCCGTCCGGCGCCGTAGTTCAGGCCGATGAAGCTGCTGCACGCGGTGTAGAAGGCTGCCATGACGTCGTAAACCAGGCCGTCGGCATTGGCGGCGGCGGAATTGCCTGCCACCATAACGGTGTCAAAGCTGTTGACGCCCGCCTGAATGAACATATTGGCAATGTAGAAAATGGCGTTTTGCAGACCGGAGGGAATGCCCAGCATCAGAATCTCCCGGCAATTTTTCCGGTGCAGGCGTAATAGCTTTGGGGAAAGACCGTAGGCTTCCCGGCTCCGGAACAGCGCGGCCGTGAGGAAAATGGCGGAGAGGTACTGGGAAATAATGCTGGCGATGGCAACGCCGGCCACGTCCAGATCGCACACAATGACAAACACCAGATTCAGCACCACATTGACGATGCCGGAAAACAGAAGGTAGTACAGCGGCTTTTTGGTGTTGCCGATGGCGCTGTACACGGCGTTTCCGAAGTTATACAGGGCGAGGGCGGGCATACCGCAGAAATAGATCTGCATGTAAAGCGTGGCCTTGTCCAGCAGCTCCGGCTTGGTGTTCAGCAGCCGCAGCAGCGGCCGGGAGCCGAAGAAGCCGAAAATCAGCAGCAGAATGCCGCAGATCAGACAGATGATGGCCGAGGAATGGACAGTCCTTTGCAGCTCCTGTCGATCTCTGGCGCCGTAATACCGGGCGACGAGGGCGTTGATGCCGCCGCCGACACCGATGAGAATGCCGGTAAACAGCGTCACGGCGGTGGCGGTGGAGCCGACGGCCGCCATG
>OLZB01000901.1_pt1 | contig 12741 bp, 9 predicted proteins | sample 1673421 | NCBI WGS metagenome assembly OLZB01 (sample SAMEA103958111, study PRJEB25191) | human gut metagenome | biome: human-associated habitat [ENVO:00009003]; feature: intestine environment [ENVO:2100002]; material: feces | place: Germany | collected 2013/2015
TCTCTCCTGTGCTCATGATGCCGCCTCCTCTTTTACCTCAATTCCACCGGTAATTCTTTTTCCCAGTGCAAGGCGGGTTCCACGGACTTTGATGATCATGGTTCCGCTGTTTTTCTTATTCATCACAAGAAGAGGCGTATTCTCATTTACCCCCAGCGCCTCTAAACGCCGGTTAATTGCCTCATCCACATGGACTGACTCGACCATATACGTCGCGCCAATATTTCCTTCATATAGTTTCAAGAGCGCGCGAGGAAGCAGACAGTATCAGAGAAGCCGCAAGTAAAGAAGGTTACCAGCAGGGGCTTGCTCAGGCGGTTGAAGACCTTGCGCAGATTAGAGAAGCTTTGAACGCATTTGTTGGAGCGCCGCAGGAGGTTTTTGACTATATTGCGCCGGAAATCCTTGAAATAAGTGTTGATATAGCGCAAAAAATTATTAAAAAAGAAGTATCACAAAATCCGGAAATAGTTTTGGAAAAAATTACAGAAATTCTTAAAACACTTCCAAAAGAAGAACCAAAAGTTACAATCAGGGTTAATCCAATGCAGGTTAGCATTGCCAAGCAGGCAATTCCTGATATGCTTGAGGCGGCCGGGCTTGATACAAAAATAGTTGTACTGCAGGATGAAGCCGTAACAGAAGGCGGCTGTATTGTTACAACAAACAACGGTGTAATTGATGCAACAATTGAAAGTCAAATCGCAATAGTTAAGGAGGCATTGAAAGAGGTATAATGGCACAGGGCGGAGCAGGAGCTACAAATTCATTCAGTGAAATCGCAATGGCGTTATTCGTATTGCTGCTTATTGTTCTTTTGCTTGTTGAACTTCCAAACTGGGTTGTAAACTTTTCAATCTGTTTAAATATTACACTCGGCGTTGTTCTGTTAATGATATCTTTGTATGTCAAAAAGACCCTTGAACTGGCTTCTTTTCCGTCAATCATTCTTATCGGAACAATGTTCAGACTTGTACTTTCAATAGCTTCAACAAGATTGATTTTGTCTAAGGGTGAAGCCGGTGAAGTTATTCATGCGTTTGGAACCTTTGTAACCGGCGGAAACATGGTTGTTGGCGGCGTAATCTTCTTAATCATAACAGTCGTACAGTTTATGGTAATTACAAAAGGTGCCGAACGTATTGCCGAAGTTGCCGCACGTTTTGCGTTGGACGCTATGCCCGGTAAACAAATGACAATTGATGCGGATTTTAATGCGGGGCTTATTTCTCCTGAAGAAGCAACCCAAAAGCGTGAGGATTTGCAAAGAGAATCAAACCTTTTCGGAAGCATGGACGGTGCGATGAAATTCGTAAAAGGTGATACTATTGCCGGTATTATTATTGTTTTAATTAACATTATCGGCGGTTTATGCGTTGGATGTTTGATGAACCAAATGCCGCTTGCGGATGCGGTTTCTAAATACACAATTCTTACAATCGGCGACGGTTTGGCTTCTCAGTTGCCATCATTGTTGATGTCAATTGCAGCCGGTGTATTTATGACCCGCTCCTCTGCCGCAAACTCTTTGGGTACTGATGTTACAGCGCAAATCAAAAGCAAACCGAATGCTCTGTTCTTAGCCTCAGGCTTTTTGATGTTTTTGGCAATTACAGGTCATACATGGTTCTGGGCCGGAACAGGGCTTCCGTTTCTGCCGTTCTTCCTGTTCTCGGTTGGTCTTGGAATTACAGGGTTTTCAACACTTATTAATGCTGATGTCCAATCACAGCTTGGTCAATTGGAAAGCGTACGTCAGAACATGCAGGATTTGGTAAACCCGAACCGTATGTACGAACGTTTGGGGGTTGATATTTTGAGTTTGCAGGTCGGCTCAAACCTTCTTGTAATTGCTGACCCTGATCAGGAAGGTCAATTGCTTGCTAAAATTGCAGCTCTTCGTCAGAGAGTTACGGATGAACTCGGCTATATTCTTCCTAACATAAGAATTATGGACTCTTCGGCTTTGGATGCTAACGAATATATGCTTCAAATCCGCGGAAATACTGTTGATACGGGTTATGTCTATCCGGGAAGGCTTATGGTTATAGCTGACCAGTGGGATTCTGTCAAAAAAGAAGTTCCGCAGGATGCGATTATCGGTATTGATCCGACTTATCAAACGCAAGCTTACTGGATTACGCCTGATGATGCAAAAACAGCCCGTTCTGTTACAGCATTTGATTCAACAGATGTTATTGTTACTCACCTTCAGGAATGCGTGAGAAAACATGTTGACGAAGTTATGACAAAAACAGACGTGCTTAAGCTTATGGAACTTGTCCGCTCGCAAGACCCGACGCTTGTTAACGACCTTGTGCCGACAATTATTTCTACAAGCGACCTGCGTAAAATCTTTGTTAACCTTATCAGAGAAAAGGTTTCTATCAAAGATATTATTTTCGTGTTTGAAAGACTTTGCGATTATGCAAGATTTTCAAAAGAACCGGATATTCTTTCAGAACGTTTGAGAGCTGCGCTCGGTCGTCAGATTTGTCTTTCAAATGTTGAGGATGACAAGGTGCTTTATGCGCTTACTCTTTCTCCAGAATGGGAGAAAACTCTTGATGACAGCTGCCAGAGAACTGAGCTTGGAACAATGTTTCTTTTAAATCCGATGCAGGTTCAGGAATTAATAGAAACAACGGCCTCCACGTTAATGCGTGCAAATCAGGCTTGCGGAAGAAACCCTGTAATCTTATGTTCTCCGCGTATCAGATTGCCGCTTTATCAGCTTCTTGAACGTCATATTCCGACAATTGTTGTAATTTCTTATTCTGAACTTATTACGGATATCAAGGTTGAGGCTGTCGATACAATTGGCGAAAGTTATGCAGTATAATTCTTCGGGAACGTAAAATATGTTAAAGAATTTTGCATTGTTTTTAATCGGGATTTATCAAAAAATTTCAAAATACACACCGGCTTCCTGCCGTTTTTATCCGACGTGTTCCGAATACACGCGTCAGGCTATTGTGAAATACGGGTTTTTCAAAGGCGGCTGGCTCGGTTTAAAGCGTATCTGCCGCTGCCATCCGTGGAATGAAGGCGGTTACGACCCTGTACCGTAAATATTATTTTTCTAATTGCGCCAGATAATTTATTGTTTTGAGAAATTTTATGTTATTTTTGTGCTTGTTTAGATTTTTCAATGCCATATGATAAAGATTTAATTGTTCAAATTCTTTGTCAAGATATTCAATTGTCACACGACCGCTTGGAAAATAATATGCAATAAATAAATCTTTGCCGTCGGAGTTGTATCGTGCTGTTCGTACTAAGTTTAACTGTTTTGCTTGTGTTTTTATTGTTTTATCTGCGTATGCATATTCTACCAAATCCAGCTCGCTTTCAAAATTCTCATTAATGTCGATTGCTTTTTCTACACCGAAATCTGATTTAATGCCAATGTATCTTCCGTATGTGCCATTTGCGGCCGCTAAGTTTTCTTCCTCAAATTGCCATTCAAAATCGTAAAAATCTTTCGGATGAACCTTTAGTACTTTGCAGAATTTTTCTAAATTTTCTGGTTTTAGATAACTTTCGCCTCTTTCTATTCGGCCGATTTGTTTGATATCAAGTTCTACTAATTCAGCCAGATATTCTTGAGTATAATATCTTTTGTGTCTGAATTCTCTAAGTTTTTCTCCAATAGCTTTTTTAAGACGTGACGCCATAATTTACTCCATTTCTAAATACTAACCTTGTTTATCTGATTTATTAAGGGCGTACTAAGTCTTAATGATTTATTCATAAATAAAAATAGGACATTATACGCCTTATGATTTTATAAAAATATAAGGCGAAGTAATTTTGGCATTTATTTTATGACGATAAATGTCTATTGAGCCGCAGTGCTTTAAAATTTTGGTCTCTTACTTAATCCACTTAAATGTTCTTACGTAATTATTTCCGTTAATATCTCCGAAAATTTCGGCATTAAAGATGCGGTAAATATTTTGACTGTCCATATTTGGAATTTTGTTAATTTCGGCCATTGTTTTGGGGTCAAGTTCGTTTTTGTTAACAAGAGGAATTGTGTTTAGTAATGTATTTAACGATGCATTTTTCACTTTGCCGAAAACGCTTGTAATATTGTTTGAAAGTGTTCCATAAACATTCATATCAGCCATGGAATTCGAAAAGTTATAAGAACCTTTAAGATACATGTTTAGATTTTTGCCGTTTGAATAAATGTTGATATTTTGCGCAATTCCGTCTTCTATGTTCATGTTGCCGCTGATGCTGTCGAATTCGCCGGTTTTCAACGGTGTAATCAGGTCGATAATACTGTTGATTGAAAGCCCGGTAATTCCGCCTTTGATAAGGTTTCCGGCCTTAAGAAGGTATTCTAAAGAACCGAGTTTTGGCATTCTTCCCTGTTTGACAATGAAATAACCACTTCCGTCAAGCGTGCTCATACATGTGTCGTTGCTCTGTGCATTACAGCTTAAGTCGACATCACCGGTTATTGACCCGTAAATCTGGTTGTGCAAATCAAACAGAGCTTCAGTTATTATCTGTGCATTGGAATCTTTCATATGCATAAGAAGATTTGCGCGGTTAGTTAGAAAATCATATTTTATTGAACCGTTAACAAGGCCTTCCGCAAGTTTGAATTCAAAGTTTTTCACATCAAGAAGCATTTTTTCGTTTAAGTTAAGATTTGCCTTGAAATCTTCTGCGCTGATATTTTTAACTTTGACTGTTTCAGCTTCTATTTCTGCATTTTTAATGACAAGCTGTGACAAATCATAGTTTTCTGCATTCGCGGTTTGAGTTTTGGAGCGGTAAATGTCAGCTTCAAAATCCCGTATTGCCTCGGTGAATTTGTTTATATTCAAATCGTTAAGTTTGAGTTTTATGTTTTCAATAATGTAAGGCGTTGTCAAATTGTTTTTCATTACAGCAGAAATGTTGACTCTGTTTGTTAAAAGAACGCCTTTTGAGGTTATAAATATTTTGTCAGGTTTGAAATCAAGGTTGACGTCATTCACTGTTAAATCAACAAACGGAATGTCAATGCTTGTAATGTCAAGTTTTCCTAAAATTTTTGGTTTCAGAGTTGTGCCGTTGATTAGAAGGTCAGAGGTGAAAATACCCTGTTTCATAAACGGTTTTCTGAAAATTATGTTGAAAATTTTTGCATCCGTCGGATTTTCTGTTTTTACGCGGAGATTGCTGAAAGATAGGTTGTTATTAGGAAGAAATTCGACAGAGCCGCTGGAGGTAAGCTGTGTATTTGTAAAATTTTTGTTGTTTTGAGAAGCAATTATCTTATCATATTTGAAACTGTTAATCTTGACGCCTTTTGGAGTGTAAATATTATCAAGATAAAGTTTTACCGGATTGTTTACATCTCCGATTGTTGCTCCCATATAGTACAGATTTGAATTTTCTTCTATTTTAACATCAGTTTTGGCTGCAAGCCTGTCTTTTGTGCCGGTAATTTTTGAGGCAAGGTTAACGTCGCCCTTAAGTTTTATAGGATACACAGCTTTGTTGTTGAAGAACTGGTCAAAGAATTCCTGAGTTGGTTTTGCATTAATATAAAGGCTTAAATCAGGATTTTTATAAAGGTTGTAAATTTTTCCGTCAATGAATAAGGGCATTTCGCCTGCATAAGCATTAATTTTATTCAACGCAAGCGTATTGTTGCGTAAAAGAATGTTGCCGCTGTTGAATTTAACCTTCAAATGCTTCGGCGCATAAACAAATTCCGTATCATCCAGTTTTGTGAAGAAGGAAAGGTTGTTGTGGCGCATTCTTGCAGTTAAGTCAAGAATTCCTTTCATTTCCTTAAAGTCATCAGGGTTAAAATCCTTCGGGAAGATGTCAAGTCCTTTTAAACTGCTCAGATTTTCAAGATTGAACTTTGACATTGAAAAATATCCGTTAATGTCCTGTTTCGGGCTTAATATATGTGAAACATCAGCAGTTAAAATATACGGATTTTTGTTAAAAGTTCCTTTTATGGGAGAAAGGCTGAATTTAGAATTCTCCAGAGTAAAAGAGCCGCCGTCTGTTATTATAATGCTTTTGCTGCCGCGGTTCGGGTAAACTTTTCCTTTTACCTGGAGTGCATTGTAATTTATTTTGTCAATTGCGCCTTTGTAGGAGGCTGAAAAACTTGTGCTGATTGTTGCCAAATCTTTTAAGAACGGAATTTTTTTATTTTGCGGCGCTGCCATTCTTGCAGCATCCGCAAGCGTAAACCTGTCTGAATAAATATTTGTATTCAGTATCATGTCTTTTATTCTGCCGTTTGTGCGGATTTTTGACGAATCAAGATTTGATGAAATATTGAAGTCGGCATCTAAATTTCTGAAATTCACGCTGCCTGATAAATTCCTTAGCTGTAAAGGAAGATTTTCAATTGTAACTTTGTTGTTGTTAAGTTCAAGTTTTCCATTCGCAAAAATGTTTTTGTTGAAAACTACATCATAAATATCTTTGATTTGCCCTGTTAAATTGAGGTTGACGCTGATAAGCCCGTCTGCTGATTTGATTGGCGAAAGAAGGCTTTGAATATCTTTAAGCATCGGCGAGGTTTGTATTATTTTTAAAAGGTCGCCTGAATTCTGGTTAAGACTTGCAACTTTAAAATTCAATTCGCCCAGAAGCGTGCAGGTTCCGTCAACTGAAACAGGTTTCCCGTTTAAATCAGCTTTTTCCGTAACAAAATGTGTACTTTGATTGTCAAAAGACAATGACCCTTTGCCGTTTTTTAATTCCATGTTGTGAATATCTAAAAACGACGCCGTTGTGTTATCAAAGTTAAAAACACCCCAGGCATGCGGATCTTTTGTCGTGCCGACAACGTGCAGATTAATATTTCCTTTCCCTTTTATATCCATAATCGGAACAGGGCCTAGGTCAAATTTTAGTATCTGATGAAGCGGATTTAAAACTATTTGGGCAGTTTTCAAATCAACATTTTGCGTGCTTGTAATGTTTAAATCAGCAGCTTTATCTTCATACAATTTTATTAACCCTTTTACAAAAACGATTTGACTTTGGCTTGCCGGAACATGTGCATCAAGAGCGGTTTTGTCGCCTCTAAACTGTAATTTAATCGTTGCTTTTGGCGTATTATTCGGAATTGGTTTTTCAAGATAGCCGTTTGTTGAAAGAATATTTCCGGTTATAGAAGGTTCAAGGTAATCTCCTTTTATTTCAAGGTTTCCGATGATATCGCCGTAGTATTTGTATTTTTTCAAAAGATAAAGGTTAAAACTGTTTTGAAAATTTTTATCCCCAGGCAAAAGAGGTAAAAAGTTTTCAATGCGCGATGGGTTTATTGAAAGTTTTAAATTGACTTTAGGTTTTTTGGTGTCGATTTTCGAGATTTTGCCTGACAGAAATGTGTCGATTCCTTTTGATTTCAACGTTAGCTCATTGATTACAAAACCGTTTTGAATAAGACTTAAATTTGTATTGATTTTTAGAGTGTCGTTACTGTATATAGAGTTGTTGATATCTTTTTGCATCAATCCCAGGTTCTCTATTGCAAGGCTTCCATTAATTTGTTTATGATTGTTTTTGTCCAAAACAGTCTCAACGTCGAGGTTGACAATCCCGGAAAGCCTTTCAATTTCATTTTTGGAAAGATATTTTGCGTAAGTTGAAAAATCCGCGAGGTTTAAGTCTTCGATTTTACCGTTAATAACAATCTGGTCTTCTGAAATTTTTGTCAAAGGAAGTTTTACATCAACATCTGCAAAAATTTTTGAAATTTTATTTCCGATTGAAAGTTTGCTGTTTGTTTTAAATCTTATTCTTTTGTTGTTTGTAAAATCATAAACTTCAAAATCTTTTCCTGTTACAATAATGTTTTTATTTACGATTTCATCTTTTAAAGAAATTCCGTAGGAGGCAAGGTCAACAACTGCTTTGTTTACGGTGATTTTAGGGTCTGAGATTGAAAGCAGAGGATATTGGCCGAGTTTTAGCTGTGAATTTTTGTCAAAAATAAGGTTAATTTGTAAATTATCTGCGCTGAAGTGGCTTATTTCAGCTTTGCTAAAAATCAGCGGCAAAAGTTTTACGCGCGTTTTCACGCCTTGAATTGCAAGCGCATCGGATTTATCATTGTTAAGAATTTTGAATTCATCGGCGCGTATCCAAACCGCGGGGAGATACCCCATTTTAATTTTTGGATTTCTAATTGAGGTTTCAAATCCGTATTCTTTTTGTATGTATTTTTGCAGAAATTCAACGTTTCCCGGGCGGTTTAAAAAAACCGGTATTGCAAAATAATAGCCGCAATATAATACTGTACCGGTTAAAAAGATTATAAAAATTTTAGATTTTATACCCATATTCCCTGTACAGTATTATATGATAAATATTCTATTTTGGCTATTTTTTTACATCTAGTAATTTTCACAAAGAACTTGAAAATATGCTCTCTCGTGCTGGCAGTTGGGACATTTGTTCGGGGCAGATTTACCATGGTGAATGTAGCCGCATTCTCTGCACATCCAGTCAATTTCTGTATCTTTTTGGAAAACCGTGTCATTGATAATATTATTTAAAAGTTTTTTATATCTGTTTTCGTGGTGTTCTTCTGCGCGTCTTACGTATTTGAAGGTGTCGGAAATTTCGTCAAAACCTTCTTCTTTTGCGACTTTTTCGCCTTCCGCATATAAATTTGACCACTCATCATGCTCACCTGCAATTGCGCTTCTCAAATTTTCTTCTGTTGTTCCAAGTTCAAACGGATAAGTTCCGGTAACCGTGCCAAGTGTGTCACCTATGTATTCGTAAAAAAGTTCGGCATGTTCTTTTTCATTGTCAGCTGTCATACAAAAGATTTCGGCAATTTGTTCGTAACCTTCTTCTTTGGCTTGTTTTGCAAAATACGTATATCTGTTTCTTGCCTGAGATTCTCCGGCAAACGCATTGATTAAAATTTGTTCGGTTTTTGTTCCTCTAAGTTTTTCTGAATTCATAAGTCCTCCGTTTCTATAAAATTTTAAAATTTTTCTTCTTTGCGGGCAATTATCGCAGAGGATTAGTCGCAGGGGTAATTTTAATAGTAAAAGATAACCCGTTGCGGGGATTATATCGGATGAGAAAAATTTCATAATAAAATTATACAAATTAAGGTCTATAGGCCTAGCAAGCCGGTATAGGAGGGAATTATGAATTTGTTAAATTATACAAAAAAACTCTCGGAAAAAATTTCATACTATGACCGGCTGACGCGGCAAGCAAAAAAGTTTTCTATGTCGAACCCGTTTGCAAAGCCTGCAAATATGACGGTTATCTGGGTGGAAAATTGCAGCGAAAAGAAGAAGGAATAAGCTTTATTCAAAGTCAATCAAATTTTTAACCGGAACTTCCAAAATATCTGCAATCAGAAAAAGTTTTCTAAGGCTTATGAACTCTTTGCCTGTTTCAATGCAGGCAAGATGCTCTCGCGAAAGGTCAACCATCTCTGCAAGCTGATTTTGAGAAAGGTTTTTTAACTTTCTGTATTTTTTGATATTTTTACCAAGTGTTTCGAGTCTTGACATAAGACAATATTGCAACAATAATATAAGTAAATATGTAAGGTGACATCTTACAAAATTTCTGAGATTGGAGGAAATATGAAAAAATCTTTTACTTTGGCTGAAGTTCTTATAACTTTAGGAATTATCGGAGTTGTTGCAGCTATGACTTTGCCGTCTTTAATCGGAAATTATAAAAAAAGAGAAACTGTTACAATTTTGAAAAAGGCTTATTCTGAAATAAGTCAGGCTTTAAAGATGGCTGAGGTTGATAACGAATTTATGGAAGAATGGAATTTTACAGCTTTTGAAAATCCGGATGAACGAGTTCATCATTTTTTTGATTATTATCTCAAACCGTATATTGGCACATTAAAAGTTTGCGAGCCACTAGAAGTTGGCTGTATGTCTGACAAAATCCAGCATTTAGATGGGATTAATGAGAGGCCACATGCTGCCGGAAAAATGTCTTTTATTACTAAATCCGGTTATTCTGTATTGTTTTGGATTCACGGAGATGGCACGGGCGGGCATTTTATAATTGATACCAACGGCTCGCATAGACAGCCAAATACTTATGGAAAAGATATTTTTAGATTTATTTTGACATTTAAAAATAGTTCTAATGTTTATGCAGATACGGCAGGGTATAGCAAAGGATTGAAAGCATTTGGGGCTGTAGACGGAGTTACTCGTGAAGAATTGACTGGTGGTAATGTATCCCATGCAGGTTTAAAGCCAAACTATGGCTGCAAATCGGGTTTGATGGGGTTATATTGTGCAGCATTGATTATTTACGACAATTGGGAAATGAGGAATGATTATCCCAGATAAGCCATTTTATGCAAAATGTTATTCAGAATTTAAGCTAATAACTTCAATATATTATACCAATAAGATTAAATTCTTTTTCCGGTTTCTGCGTCAAAGAAATAAATATCTTCTTTTTTAATGCTTAAATCAATTGTTCCTGCTATTTCACTGTCCGGTGGAAGCTTTGCACTACATTTGCTTTCACCGACGTTAAAATATACAATCTTTTCACTGCCCAAAAGTTCTTGCATATCAACTTGAGCTGAAAATTTTACATCACCGCCGCAAACCATTTTTTCCGGCCGAATTCCAAGAATGACAGCTTGTGCATTTGGCAGATTGTCTATTTTAAAGCTGAAATCCGCAAATTTTATACAGCCGTCTTCGATTTTTGCATTTATAAAATTCATCTGCGGCGAACCCACAAAACCTGCAACAAAGGTGTTTGAAGGGTTGTTATAAATCTCTTCGGGCGCTGCAACCTGCTGAATTACGCCTTTGTCGAGAACAACAATTCTGTCGCCCATTGTCAGAGCCTCTGTCTGGTCGTGGGTTACATAGATAAAAGTTGTTTGGAGTTTTTCATGAAGTTTTTTTATTTCAGCACGCATTTGGACGCGAAGTTTTGCGTCCAGATTTGAAAGCGGTTCATCCATCAAGAAAACACCGGGTCGGCGTACCATGGCTCGGGCAATGGCTACGCGTTGGCGTTGACCGCCTGAGAGCTGACTTGGCTTCATTTGAAGGTATGGTTCAAGTTCAACAAGTCTGGCTGCAGCTCTGACGCGATCTTCAATGGAGCGTCGTTTTTCGGCGCCGAACAAGCGGCCAATCAAAGGCGCACGCTCAAGCGAGGACAGTTCTGCCATATTGAGCGGTGTAGCGATGTTTTCCGCAACGCTCATATGCGGATAGAGCGCATAAGACTGAAACACCATCGCAACACCGCGTTCGCGAGGTGCAAGCTCGGAAACCTCTTTGTCATCGATCAGGACAGAGCCGCTGGTGAATTCTGTGAGGCCTGAGATAACCCGCAGCAGCGTGGATTTGCCGCAGCCGGAAGGTCCGACCAATGTGAGAAATTCACCCGGACGCACAGCAAGATCAATGGATTTGAGAATGGATTTGCCGCCGACAACTTTTTTGAGTCGTTTGATGGTGACTGCACTGGGCATGCCTGAAAAGCCCCCTGTTTAGAAACAAGTCAAATGTACCTGTCGAGCTTTTCATTGCGATAAAGAATTGATTTCAATTCAGTGAAATCTGAATATTGAAAATCAAATCTGATGTAATAGATAAACAAAATTTCCTATAATTATTTGTTTATCAAGTTAATAGGTATTGATTGTGTATTCTTCTTTTACTGTACAAAAAATAAATAATAAGCTGGAAGGCTGAAGTATGAAATAGATAAATTAATCGGTCCCGTCCAGATTTCTGTAAGGCTTAATATAATGATTTACTTGTATTTTTAAAGCCTAGAGTACTCTGGGAATCAATGGGCGACATCCAATGTATGAGGGTGCTATAGAAGTTCTCATCTAGGATGTTTAATGAATTCCTCCCTAATGCAGTAATAATGTTTGTTTTCATTTATACGAAATGAAAACGCCTTACCTAGGAGTGTGCTTTTCTCTTTTGAGAGAGTCGGCTTAATTAAGCACAGGCGCTGGCGAATGAAGCTTATGTTGACTTGAAGCGCTGGTATTTTTTTTACTTAATAAATTGCTGTGAGAATCATCATCCAGATGGGCAGCGCTATGGCGGCTAACAAGGTCGTAGATGCTACGCAGGTGGTCGCATACTCGACATCAGCGTGATGATATTTTGCAAGGACTGCAATTTGTGTGATGCAGGGCAGCGCGGCCTGAATGACATACACCTTGGCATAGAGTTCAGGGAGCCCCACCGGCAAGAGCATCGTGAAGCTCAGACACACCAAAGGACAGATAACGAAGCGCCCGCACAATGCCACCATCAGATCTTTGGAGAATTCGATGTTGCGGATGCCGATGCGATAAATCATGAGGCCGATGAAGACCAATGCGAGCGGCGTGGTGATGCCGCCCATGTATTTCGCTGCGCTCATGATGGGCGCGGGCATATGCCAGTCGAGCAGAAGCAGAACAATCGCCAGCAGGAAGCCGCACAGCGGGGGCGAGAAGACTCGTTTGATGGTCGTCAGTGAAAAAACCTTGGGAATCTGCCGCTGATCATGCACCGCACCGTCAATGGACTCCATGTAGTTGCCCATCGTCCAGAAAAATGTCGTATTGGCAAAGAAATAAAGCAGTGTGGGAATCACCGCTTCTTCACCAAAAAGGGCAATGGAAACCGGCAGGCCGATGAACATGTTGTTCGAAGCGGTGTAGGCCGAGGAAAAAACACCGGAATGAACTCTTTCTATCCGGAAGATGTGTGCAGCAGCGCG
>OLZB01000920.1_pt1 | contig 12487 bp, 10 predicted proteins | sample 1673421 | NCBI WGS metagenome assembly OLZB01 (sample SAMEA103958111, study PRJEB25191) | human gut metagenome | biome: human-associated habitat [ENVO:00009003]; feature: intestine environment [ENVO:2100002]; material: feces | place: Germany | collected 2013/2015
AGCGCTCGTGGAACTCTACGCGCGCCGCGTGAACCGCTACTGCCGGTTCGCCGTCACGGCGCTGCCCGAGGACGGCCTCTTCGCCGCATACATAGACGTCGGCCAGGGGGACTCCGCCCTCCTCACCTGCGGGGGCGAGACCCTGCTCATAGACGCCGGCGTCAGCTCCGAGGGCGAGACGGTCGTCGAGTACCTCAAGTCCAGGGGCGTCACGGAGCTCGACTACGTCGTCTGCACCCACGCGCACGAGGACCACTGCGGCGGGCTTGACGCGGTCATAGAGAACTTCGATGTAGGCACGCTCTTCGCCCCGTACACGGAGTTCGACAGTTCCGGCGCCTTCACCCGCTTTGAGGACACGGCCGCGGAAAAGGGCCTCTTCGTCACCGTGCCGCCCCTGGGCGCGGAGTTCACGCTGGGGGACGCGGTGTTCGAGTTCGCCGGCCCCGTCTCCGACTGGGGCGGGGACCTCAACGACTCCAGCCTCGTCCTGCGCATAGAATACGGCGAGACGGCCTTCCTCTTCACGGGGGACATCTCCGCCGGGGCGCTTGAGGACTGCGCCCTCATAGGGGGCTTTGACCTCGGCTGCGACGTGCTCAAGCTCGGCCACCACGGCAGCTCCAGCTCCACGGACGAGGAGGTGCTGGACCTCACGCGGCCGGAGCTCGCCGTCGCCTGCTGCGGCGAGGGCAACAGCTACGGCCACCCGCACGAGGAGGTCGTGCAGCTCCTGGAGAGCAGGAACATCACCCTCCTGCGCACGGACACGGACGGCACGATAGAGCTCGTCAGCGACGGACAAAAGATACTCCAGGCGGCATAGAGAGCAAAAAGCCCCGGACTTTTCGTCCGGGGCTTTTTCGTTTTATGCAGGCGGGTATTCGCAGACGTAGGCTATCTTGCCGCTGTAGGCGCCGGGGTAGGCGGAGACGGGGTCGTTGCGCGAGTCGTTATATATCCAGCCGAAGGCCGAGTTGTTCCAGAGCAGGACGTAGTCCTCCGCCGCGCCGTCCGTGTCGTGGCCGGAGGGCTCGCCGGGGCCCCAGACGTAGTAGTCGATAACCTCGCCCGTCACCCAGACGAGCCTGCCGTCCACGCGGTGCAGGCCGATCCAGACGAACTGCGCCCCGGCCTCCTCCGCCAGGTCCACCACCTTGGAGAGCTCCGTCACGCTGGAGATTACCGCCAGATGCCCGCCCTTTTCCTCGCAGAGGGCCTCAGCCTCCTCCCAGGAGCAGTCCGCCATGAAGAGCTCATAGCTCGGCTCCGGAACGGGCGTCGGGCTCGGCGTGGGCTCGGACGTGGGTTCCGGCGTGGGCTCGGGGCTCGGCTCCGCGCCGGGGACGCCGCCCTGCGCCGTATCTGCGGGGGGCGTGGGGCTAGGCTCCGTCCCGCCCTCGCCGCCGGGCAGGAACAGGCTTATCGCCAGCGCCGCTATGACTATCACCGCGCAGATGCCCAGCACGATGAGCACGGGGCGGCGGCTCTTCTTCGGCCGGGACTCCTTTTCTCTTATCGCCCGCTCCTCAAAGTCGCGGTCCACCTTGTATTCCGGCCGCGGCCCCGTGGGCTTCGGCGGTTCCACCGGCTTCACCGGGGGCAGCTCCACCTTCGGGCGCTTCGGTTCAGGCTTCGGCGGTTCCGGCTCGGGCTCCGGAGCTTTGACGGGCTCCGGCTCCTCTTCCTCCTCCGGCTCGAGGTGAGCCAGGATGCCCGCCATCGTCCGCTCGACCTCGCTGAGCTCCCGCTCCGGCTTGCCGAACATCTCCATGGCCTTCGCGTCGCCCTCGCCCACGCAGGGGCGCAGCGCCTCCGCGAGCTCGCGCGTGTCCTTATACCGCGCGGATACCTCGAACTTCAGGCACTTTTCAATGACCGGGCCGAGCTTTTCGCCGGCTGCGGCGGGGGTATCTCGTCCCCGTTCATCCTGCGCCTGAGCGCCGAGGCGCGCATCTCGTTCGTCATGTTCTCCGGCGCGCGCTTGAAAAAGGGCAGCAGCCCGCCCGTCACGCCCGCGTACAGCAGCAGGCCGATCGAATACACGTCCGCCGAGGCATCCGCCGTCCCGTTCCAAAAGAGCTCCGGCGCCATGTACTCCAGCTCGTCCGTGGACCAGTCGCCGGGAGCGTGGTCCGCCCGCGGACCCAGCCGCGACCTGCCCTCCGCGTCCCGCGTGATGTTCCCCGGGTGTATGTTCCCGTGGAAGGCCGCGCCGCAGTCCGCCGCGCCCTCGCAGACCTCCAGCGCCAGCGCGATGAGCTCCTCGCGGCCGAGCCTCCTTATATCCTCACCGAGCGGCTTTCCCGCTCCGTTCCAGACCTTGTCCATTGCCTCTCCCCATTTCTCGGGTATTATGTCAACAGGATATCACAGCCAAAAGCTCAAGTCAACCACAAGGACGCCGCCCGGCGTGTGCCGGGCGGCTGATGTGAGGAATATGGTGGGAGAGGAATTATCACTTGATGATGCCGAAGGTCTGCAGCTGGCCGAAGAGCACGAGGAACATCGCCAGAGGCACGACGATCTTGCAGCAGACGGCGTAGACCTTCTTTGTTTTGAACACGTTGCCGTTTTGCTCTATCTCCTCCGCGAGGGTATCGACCTTGTATTCGTAGCCGATGAAGATGCACATGAACAGCGCGCCCAGCGGCATCATGATGCCCTCGGACCAGAGGTCCATGAAGTCGAGCCAGCAGTAGCCCAGCGGCTGCCAGAGCCCGTTGGAGCCCAGGCCGTCCGCCGCCACGATCACGGCCAGGACCAGGATGGCCAGGCAGGTGAGGATGGTATACTTCTTGCGGTTGCCGGGCTGTCCCTTGGCGTGCGCTTTGTCCATGTAGAAGGTGGTGACGACCTCGACCAGCGAGATGGCGGAGGTGATGGCCGCGATGAAAACGAGTATGTAGAAGATGAGGCCGAAGACGGGGCCGAGGCTGCCCATGGCGGCGAACACGTCCTGCAGCGTTACGAACAGCAGGCTCGGGCCGGCCATGGCGGCGTCCTCGCCGCCGAGGGCGATGGCCGCGGGCAGGATTGCGAAGGCGGCCATGACGGCGACCAGCGTGTCGGAGGAGACGACGATGAGCGCGTTCTTCTCGATGTTCTCCTTCTTCTCAAGGTAGGAGCCGTAGGTGATCATGGCGCCCATGCCGAGGGAGAGCGAGAAGAACATCTGACCGCCGGCCGAGGAGATGACGGCCATGAAGTCCTCCTTGAGCGGCTCGAGGTTGGGCACGAGCATGAAGCGCAGGCCCTCGCCCGCGCCCGGCAGGGTGACCGAACGGATGATGACGACGAGCAGCATGACAAAGAGCGCCGGCATGGCGTACTTCGTGAACTTCTCGATGCCGCCCGAAATGCCGCCCATGACTATGATGCAGGTGAGCGCCAGGAAGATGACGCTGTAGACGATGGACTCGAGCTGGTTGGTCAGCAGGCCGTTGAAGAGGTCGCCCGCCGCTATGCCGCCGCTGCCCCAGGACGCGCCGAAGATGTCGCCCAGGTTCACGACGATGTACTTCGTGACGTAGCCGCCGAGGACGGTGTAGAAGCTCATGATGAGGAAGGCCGAGGCTATGCCGAGCCAGCCGAGCCAGCGGACCTCCTTGGACAGCTTCTTGTAGGTGCCGACGACGCCGAGGCCGGACTTGCGGCCCAGCGCCAGCTCGCCGACCATGACCATGAAGCCGACGAACAGTACCAGCAGCAGGTAGACGATGAGGAAGGCGAAGCCGCCGTTGGAGCCCATCTTATACGGGAAGCCCCAGAGGTTGCCCAGGCCGACCGCGGAGCCGACCGCCGCCATAAGGAAGCCGAAATTGCTTCCCCAATTACCACGTTTGTGTTCCATAACTTTCCTCCTTTATCTTTCACTCCCAACCGGGTTTCCAGGCCCGGTAAAGTGATTATAAAGGAGTATTTTCACTCTTTCAATCGCAAAAGCCATATCTTATCAGCTTCTTAATGCCCCGGGGCAAAACCTTGATATCCCGTTTATACCCCCGCCGCGGACCGGGAAACGGCCTCCGCTTGACAAGGAGCGGGGCCTGGAATATAATCTGTATTATGTGATTTAATACGGAAAGAGAGAATCCGCATGTCTAATTTCAGGGAAGTCGAATACATGGAAGAGCCCGTGCGGAGGCGGCGCAGGCGCAGGCGCAGGAGACGGCGCGGCTGTCTCGGGCCGCTTTTCGCGCTGGTATTCATCTGCCTGGGGCTCTATGCGGCCTGGCGGCTGACGGACGGCTTCGGCGGTTTCGGCCTGCCAGTGCGCCTGGACCTCGGCAACACGGACACGGAATTCACATACGACCTCGCGTCCCTGGGGGCGCAGGTGAGCCCGGAGATGTATCTGGACGAGTGCGGCGCGCAGGAGGCGGAACAGCTGCGCGCCCTGGCCAAGGAGGCCCCGGAATGGGCCGAGGAGCTGGAGTTCATGGCCCGGCACATCGGCATCTACACTGAGGAGGCCGTCAAGACGGCGCTCGGCGGAGCGGAAAAGACCCCCTTCGTGCTGCTCACGCCCTTCCGGGAGCCGGACGAGTCCGGCCTGGACGCGAGGATAGAGCTGGAGGAGGGCGAGCTGCCCTATCTGCTGCAGTACGACGCGCGCTGGTGCTTCCACGGCTACGGCAGCTCGGTCATGGGCTTCACGGCATGCGGGCCTACCTGCCTTTCCATGGCGGCCATGGGACTCACGGGAGACGCGCGGCTCACGCCCGCACGCATCGCGGACGCCGCCGAGGCCGCGGGCCACTACGTCCCCGGCTCCGGCACGGCCTGGTCCCTCTTCACCGAGGGCGCGGAGATGTTCGGCCTCCGGGGTGAGGCCATCAGCGCAGGCAGGACCGCGCTGCGCGAGCGCCTGGAGGCGGGCGAGGTCATCATCGCCTCCATGCTGCCCGGCGACTTCACGACCAGCGGACATTTCATCGTCATCTACGGCGCGAACCTCCTGGGCTTCAAGGTATACGACCCGAACAGCCCGGAGCGCAGCTCCAGGCTCTGGAGCTACGACAGACTCGCGCCCCAGATCGCCCAGCTCTGGAGCATAACGGCGGCGGACGGCTCCGGCTCCGGGTCGCAGGAGCAGGGCCGGACTCAGGCCCAGGCCGGGGCGGGCGAGCTCTTCATCGCGGACTGCGAGGAGTTCATCACCCTGCGCAGCGCGCCGGACGTCGGCGCGGAGGCCATAACCACCATCCCGCGGGGCGCGGAGATGACGCTCATCCGCTTCGAGGGCGGCTTTGCCTATGTGGAATACGCCGGGCAGCGCGGCTATGTGCTCTCTACCTACATAGTGCCGAAGTCCGACTCCGCCGCGCCAACCTCGGCCTTCGGCTGCGAGGACCTGGAGGCAGGGCTCCGGCGGCTGGCGGAGGCATATCCGGGGCAGCTGGAGCTGGGCTCCATCGGCGAGAGCGCCGAGGGCCGGAGCATAGCGCTCGCCGTGGTCGGAGAGGAAGGGGCGGAGCGCGAGCTGCTCATACAGGGCGGCATACACGGCAGGGAGGGCCTGAGCAGCTATGTCGTTCTCTGCCAGATAGAGTATCTGCTGGAGGCGGGGGTCCCGGAGGGCACCCGCTTCCATTTCATACCCATGGTGAACCCGGACGGGGTGGAGATAAGCCGGACGGGCCGGCTGGGCGCGGCGCAGGAGGCGATATACGAGTCCGACCTCGCGGCGGGCCTGACGGAGCCGGGCGAGGAGGCCTATGCCCGGACCTGGAAGGCGAACGCCGCAGGCGTGGACCTCAACCGCAACTTCGACGCGGGCTGGGAACTGCTCGACGGGCGGAGCGCGCCCTCGGCGGAGGGCTGGCGCGGCTCGGCGCCGGAGGACCAGCCTGAGAGCCGGGCGCTGGCGGAGTACACGCGCGCGCTCATGCCGGACGCGACGATAAGCTGCCACACGGCGGGCAGCGTCATCTACGCCGACTACGCCGGGGCCGCCGCGGAGGTGAACGCGGCCTCGCTCAGTCTGGCGGAGGCCCTGGGCGCGGCGGCGGGCTACGGGATAGGCGATACGGATGAGCTGGACGCCGGGGGCTACAAGGACTGGTGCGCGGGAGAGCTGGGCATACCTTCCGTGACGGTGGAGCTCGGCTGGGGCGAGAGCCCGCTGCGGACGGGCGCCGCGGCCACGCTCCGTTTCAGGAACGAAACGGCCCCGCTCATCGCCGCGGAATGGCTGCTGGAGGGGGCTTAATCTCGCTGAACGCATTGACCTCGCGCGCGCGGCATGGTATAATGCGTGATTACTGAGCGCGGGGGAGTTTTGTCATGTGGATAGCTGAGGGCTGGAAAGATTATGAGCTTATAGACTGCTCGGGCGGGGAAAAGCTGGAGCGCTGGGGCGGCTATACTCTCGTGCGGCCGGACCCCCAGGCCATCTGGCAGACGCCCAGGCGCGACCCGCGCTGGAAGGGCTGCGACGGGAAATATACCCGCAGCGAGTCCGGCGGCGGGGCCTGGGACAAGCGCCGCCTGCCCCAGAGCTGGCAGATAGGCTACGGCGAGCTCCGCTTCAACGTGAAGCCCATGAACTTCAAGCACACGGGCATCTTCCCGGAGCAGGCCGCAAACTGGGACTACATCATGCGGAAGATACGCGGCGCGGGGCGCGGGATAAGCGTTCTGAACCTCTTCGCCTACACCGGCGCGGCGACTGTCGCCGCTCTGCGCGCCGGGGCCTCCGTCTGCCACGTGGACGCCGCAAAGGGCATGGTCGCCTGGGCGAAGGAAAACGCCGCCGCCTCCGGAGTGGCGGACAGGCCCGTCCGCTGGATAGTGGACGACTGTGCCAAGTTCGTAGAGCGCGAGATACGCCGCGGGCGGCGCTACGACGCCGTCATCATGGACCCGCCCAGCTACGGGCGCGGCCCCGGAGGCGAGGTCTGGAAGCTCGAGGACAGCCTCTGGGACTTTGTCAGCCTGGTCTCGGGCGTCCTCTCGGACGACCCGCTCTTCGTCATCATCAATTCCTACACCACGGGGCTTTCGCCCTCGGTGCTGACCTATATCAGCGAGAGCATCTTTACTAAGCGCTTCGGCGGCCGCTCGGAGAGCCGGGAACTGGGCCTGCCCGTCACCGCGACGGGCCTGTGCCTGCCGGCAGGAGCCGCATGCCGCTGGGAGCGCGGGGAGTGACTAGTCGTATGCAGCCAATAATAAGGGCGGAGCGCCTGCACTACAGCTACCCCGGGGACGAACAGGAGACCCTGCACGGCATCGACCTCGAGATAGAGGAGGGCAGCTTCGTCGCCGTCCTGGGACACAACGGCTCCGGTAAATCCACCCTGGCAAAGCTCATGAACGCCATCCTCCTGCCCTCCTCGGGCAAGGTCTACGTGGACGGCATCGACACCGCCGACGAGGAGCGGCTGCTGGACATCCGCCGCACGGTGGGCATGGTGTTCCAGAACCCTGATAACCAGATCGTCGCAAACGTCGTCGAGGACGACGTCGCCTTCGCGCCGGAAAACCTCGGCGTTCCCTCGGAGGAGATACGCCGCAGGGTGGACGAGGCGCTAAAGACGGTCGGCATGTACGAATACAGGCTCCATGCCCCGCACCTGCTCTCAGGCGGGCAGAAACAGCGCGTCGCCATCGCCGGCGTGCTCGCCATGCAGCCGCGCTGCGTCGTCCTGGACGAGCCCACCGCTATGCTCGACCCCGTCGGCAGGCGCGAGGTCGTCGCCACGGTGACGCGGCTCTGCCGCGAAAAGGGCATGACGGTCGTCGTCATCACGCACAATTCCGCCATCGCGCCCATGGCGGACCGCGTCATCGAGATCAAGAACGGCAAGTGCCAGCGGGTGAGAAGAAACGAAAATCCCGTCTCGGTCGAGACCATCGAGTGGTGAGTCAACAATGAAGAGGAATGTGTTAGTCAAGGATTTCTTCCGGGAGATCCGCGGCAGCTTCAACCGCTACCTGTCCATCCTGCTCATCGTGGCGCTGGGCGTGGCGTTTCTGGCGTTCAGCTTTGCGTGGAAGAAAAAGTATCACTGGGCGGTCCTGCTGCTGGCGGTCTCCTGCCTGTTCCACAATGCCACCTTTATCTCGTTTGGTGCGCTGCTGATCTATATTCTGCTTCAGTATTTCGACAACCGATGGGTCAAGGGTGGCCTGGCGGCATTTTCGGTCTACCTTGCCTTCTTCAGCAAGGCCGTGGTCAAGCTGGCCCTGAATGTGGACTTCATTGATCGACTTTACGGATATTATTATAATGCCAATGCGGGCGGATTCACTCTGAATCCCATCATTGTGCGTCTGCCGTTCCTGATCCTGCCCATTGTGCTGTACCGCTGGTACGCCAAAGAGGAAGGGGCGGGCCATCGCCGCTTTACCCGCTCGGATGCCGATTTCTGGATCGTGATGATCCTGATCGAGATGGCAACGGCCCAGCTGCGCAACATCAATGTGCCGCTCTACCGCATCTGCCTGTATTTTGCGTTCTTCCGTTATCTCGCCATTGGCCGTGTGGTCAAGTGCGTGGAGGATGAGCGTCTGCGCAAGCTGCTGAAGGCTGCCATGTGGGGAATGCTGGTCATCATCTGGATCTATCAGGCGTATATTCAGGGCAACAATGCCATTTGTCCGTACACCTCGGAGATCCTCCACATCGGCAGAGAAACATTCTTCTGAGGGAACAGAACATGGAGACAGAGCTGATCAGTGTCATTGTCCCGGTCTACAATGTGGAGCGATATCTTCGCCGCTGCGTGGACAGCATCCTGCACCAGACCTATCAGAATCTTGAGGTCCTGCTGGTGGATGACGGCTCCACCGATGCCAGCGGAGCCATCTGCGACGAATATGCCGCACAGGAAGAACGTGTAACAGCAGTCCACCAGAAAAACGGGGGACTCTCTGCAGCGCGCAACACAGGGCTCGAACGGGCACAGGGAACGTATCTCTGTTTTGTGGACAGTGATGACTTTCTGGACAGCCGGATGCTGGAAACGCTCTGCCGTGACCTGCAGAAACAGGATGCGGATGTTGCTGTGGTGGGCTTCCGGATGTTTGAACGGGAGGAAGAGCTCGCCCCGGCTGAACTCACCGTACCGGTGCAGTGTATGACAGGCCGGGAAGCCATCCGCAGCACCCTTGTCTCGGACGAGCTGGGGGATTTTGCCTGGAACAAGCTCTACAAGCGGGAGCTGTTCCGGGATGTCCGCTATCCGGTGGGCCGGATGATGGAAGATCAGGGGACGACATACCGTATTTTTCAGCAGTGCGGCAAGGTCGCATACCGCCCGGTGCCGTTGTATTATTACTATCAGCGCCCGGACAGCATCCTTCACCGCAGGAACATGAAGTTCTACGAGGATAAGCTGGATATGGGCTATCAGAAATATCAGGCCATCCGGGAAGCATACCCGGGAATGTCGGAAAATGATGCCGCCATGCTGAGCGTGGTGGAGCACTGCTATCCGTATCTGATGCAGGACACGGAGCGCCGCGCAAAGATGGAGGCCTTTCTGCAGGAGTGCGACCCGGCGGCGGCAAAGCTGCTCTGCACCAGCAGCCAGCGGAAGTATCAGCTGCTCAGATGCAGCCAGAGGCTGTATGCAAAACTGTTCCTGCTGAAAAACGGCCCGGCGGCAAAATAAGGGAGGAGAATTTGTGCTGAACGATACCGTCAGTATCATTGTGCCGATCTATAACAAAGAAAAGTATCTGGAAAAATGTCTGGACAGCATCCTCGGTCAGACCTATCGGGATCTGGAGATCATTCTGGTGGATGATGGATCAACAGACAACTCCCTTGCCATCTGCCAGCACTATGCAGAAAAAGATCCGCGGATCAAGATATACCATAAGCCGAACGGTGGCGTTTCCTCTGCGCGAAATCTGGGATTGGAAAAAAGTACAGGCACACTGATTTCTTTTGCTGACCCGGATGATTCACTCCATGCCGAGTGCATAGAGCGGCTCAAAAGAGTGCTGGATGAGACCGGTGCGGAGATTGCTTATTGCTATGGTCTGGATCTTCTGGGCACGACCGGACGAACCCAGACGAAGAGCGATGAGACGGAGAAAGTCAGTGTTATGCCGGTCAGACGATATGACTGGAACAGCCGGAAGGCACATACAGTGTGCTGGGGTGCGCTTTACCGCCGTGCGGTCACACAAGATGTTGTGTTCGATATTGACTTGAAAATTGGTGAGGATACGCTGTTTCTTGCAAAATGTATCCGAAAGGCAGAAAAAATTGCCTGCATCGACAAGGCACTTTACTATTACTATGTCAACGATGACTCGGTGACGAGCGGGCATTATTCGGCAGGAAAACTGACAGAGCTGAAGGCATGGCGGCGTATCTGTGAAGTGTTTGCAGATGAACCGTTCGTGTACCGGTCTGCACGGGCCGGATATGCGCTCCGGTGCAGAGAAATTGTGGTGAAATACTGCAAGGATGATGCTTTTATGGAGCAGGCGTGTGCCGAAGCGGAACGGGAGTTTAAGAGAAATGCTGCTCCCCTTCTGGCAGGCTGGTTTCGTGCAGGGCAGTATCGGTATTTTATAAAAACGCTGTATTCGTATCTGCTCTGGAACAGCTGGCTGAAAAAGAAACAGGCCAGAAAAACTTACGAAGTGGAGATCTGAATGAAAAAATCCCTCAGTCTGAATGCAGCAATGAGCGCGTTCAAGACGCTGATGAATATCATCTTCCCGCTCATTACATTCCCCTACGCTTCCAATGTTCTTCAGGTGGAAAACCTGGGCAAAGTGAACTTTGCAAGCTCCGTCTGCGGGTATTTTCTGCTGTTTGCAGGCCTTGGCATCTCCTCCTATGCGGTGCGGGAAGGCTCCCGCTATGTGAATGACCGGGAAAAACTGTCGGCTTTTGCATCGGAGATGTTCTCCATCAATATGATCTCCACGGCCCTGACCTATGCGGCATTGGCGGTGACGATGCTTTTCTGGACAAAGCTCCATGCCTATACCGACCTGATGCTGGTGCTGAGTTTACAAATCTTCTTTACGACCATCGGCACCGAATGGGTGTTCACGATCTTTGAGGAGTATACCTATATCACCATCCGAGGTCTGCTGTTTCAGGTGCTGTCCATTTTCATGCTGTTTGCCTTCGTCAAGACCCGGGATGACTATTGCATCTATGCGGGCATCACGGTGTTTGCGGCGGTAGGTGCCAATGTGCTCAATTTTTTCCGGGCCCGGCGGTACTGCACCATCCGGCTGGTAAGAAAGATCGACTGGAAAAGGCACCTCAAGCCCATCCTCATCATTTTTGCATCCACGCTGGCAACGACCCTGTATGTCAGCTCGGATACCACGATCCTGGGCATTCTGGGAACAGATTACAATGTAGGTATTTACTCGGTGGCGGGTAAGATCTATGGCATTGTAAAGAACCTGCTTTCGGCGGTGCTGGTGGTGTCCATCCCGCGGCTGTCCCATTATGCGGGCGTGGGGGACAAGGCAAACTTCAACAAGCTGTTCAACAATATCTTCAACGCGCTCATCGTGGTGGTGGCTCCGGCTGTGGTGGGACTGTTTGCCCTCAGCCGGGAGGTCATCCTCTTTATTTCCGGGGAAAGCTATCTGGATGCGGTGATGCCCCTGCAGATCCTGAGCCTTGCCCTGATCGTCTGTCTGTTTGGCTGGCTGTACAATTCCTGCGCGCTTCTGCCCTGCGGAAGAGAAAAGGAACTGTTCTGGATCACGCTGGTCAGCGGTCTGCTGAACGTGGGGCTGAACATCCTGCTCATCCCGCGGTTCCGGGAGAATGCGGCAGCCTTTACCACCCTGCTGGCAGAGCTGTGCTCCATGATGCTCTGTATCCGCTGCTCCAGGGGTCTGGTTACGGTCTCAGCTGACCGGCGCACCGTTGGCTCGGTGCTCTGCGGCTGTGCGGGCATCGTTCTTGTCTGTACCGGGGTCAAGGCACTGGCTCTGCCCAATCTCATCTGCATTCTGGCGGCGGTGCTGGGCTCAGTGGCTGCATACGCGGTCATCCTGCTGGGCATGAAAAATCCGCTGGTGCTGGAATATCTGGAAAAAGCGAAGCAGAAGCTCCGGAAAATATCCTGAATGGACAGGACCCGCTGTGGGGGCGAACACTCCCTGCGGCGGGTCTTTTTCAGAAAAAACGGCGGTTTTTGGTGCGTTCCGGCAAAATCACCACATTTCTTTGCTTCTGCAACAAATGTTTGTTAATAAATTATCCATCCCCCGTCCTTGCAATACACACGCTTTTTGTTTATAATAGGGATGTACGGGGAAGTTCGCAGTGCGCGGCCCCCGATGAAGAGCAAAATTCGATTCCGAACGAAAAGAATTTGAGAGGAGTTTGTTACCATGGGTTTAGGTAAGAAAACGATCGACGATCAGAATTACTGCGGCAAGAAGGTCCTTGTCCGCTGCGATTTCAATGTCCCGATGAAGGACGGCGTGATCACCAACGAGAACCGCATCAATGCGGCTCTGCCCACCATCCAGAAGCTGGTCA
>OLZB01000926.1_pt1 | contig 12420 bp, 10 predicted proteins | sample 1673421 | NCBI WGS metagenome assembly OLZB01 (sample SAMEA103958111, study PRJEB25191) | human gut metagenome | biome: human-associated habitat [ENVO:00009003]; feature: intestine environment [ENVO:2100002]; material: feces | place: Germany | collected 2013/2015
GGAATTCTACACCGACGTGTGGGTCTCCATGGGCGAGCCGGACGGCGTCTGGCAGGAGCGGATCGAAGACCTGACTCCCTATCGGGTGACAAAGGAATTGATGGAAAAGGCCGGAAGTCAATGCCGGTTCCTCCACTGTCTCCCCGCCTTCCACGACCTGAACACCACCATTGGCCGTCAGATTTACGACAAGTTCGGCATCGATTGCATGGAGGTGACCGACGAGGTCTTCGAGGGGCCTCAGTCCATCGTCTTCGACGAAGCGGAAAACCGGATGCACACCATCAAGGCCGTCATGGCGGCGACGCTATAATGATTCTCCCGGCGGCTGTAAAAGCCGCCGGGATTTTCCGCCATTGACATTTCCATAAAAAACCGATAAACTGGAAATAATCTGAATTTGCGAGGGAAATGCCGTGAAACAACGCATCTATTCCATTGACGTACTGAAGCTGGTATTCGCGTACATCATCGCCTTTTTCCATTTCGGCACCACCATTGCCCCCGGCCCGACGGTGGCGGTGCAGGTGTTTTTCATCATCTCCGGGTTCTTTCTGGGAAAGAAATTCTACGCCCGCTCCTTTGCCGACGGCGGGAAGTCCTACAGCGCATGGGACTATACGCTGGATCATGTGACCTCCATTTATCCCCACTATCTGTTTTCTCTGGCGGCGTTCTTCCTGTACACATTGGCAAGGAGCCTGGTGCATCTGGCGATGTCTCCCAGCTGGGACAAGGTCAGCGCTATCGCTCTGGACTTTTACAACCAGATCCCCGACCTTCTGCTCCTGCAAAGCGCTTACCGCTTCCACGAAAGTCTCAACTATCCCCTGTGGCAGCTGTCCGCGCTGGTGATCGCGGGGTTCTTCGTCTACGGCCTTCTGTGCCGCAATGAGCGGGTCAGCCGCACGCTGCTATTCCCCGCCGCCATTCTGATGATCCAGTCCCTGCTGTATTCCGGGGTGGATCTGTGGGAAAACTACGGCTTTTTCTATCTGCCCCTTCTGCGGGCGTTTTCGCCATTGTGCATCGGCGTACTGACGTTTTATTTCACCACCACGCCCTATTATGAGCGGCTGAAAGCGAAAAAGGTGCTTTTCAATCTCGCGGTCATTTTGTCAGCGGTGACCATTTTCGCCTACGCCGACCTTGCCAACATTTTTCTGATCACCACGCCCATTCTGATCCTGGGCTGCTATGACGGTGCATCCTGGGTCAACGCGGTGCTGAACCGGCGGATTTTCCGGAATTTCGGCAAATTCTCCTATGCCGTCTACTTAAATCACGCCCTCGTCGCCCGGTTCGTGCAGGCACGGCTGATTCCGGGCGCGCAGGCACGGGGTATCGGGCTGACCCAATGGCAGAGTGGCGGAATCTTCTTCGTTCTGCTGACCGCCTATTCGGTGCTCACGCTGTTTCTGGTGGAGACATGGAAGAATAAGCGCCGGAACAAGGCCGCTGTGCAGTAAAAACAAATTGGCAGGAAACGCAGAATGCGTTTCCTGCCGCTTTTGGTTTTGAAGAAAAGAACGCGGGGAGAAAAATATGCCGCAGCAATTATGCCTTGACATCCTGCTTGGCAAGAACCGCATCGGCAGTCAGGAGAAATATCGCTAGAAAAATAATGCAGCTCAGGAAAAAGCCGGGGAGCTGACCGGTCATGACATCCTCCGTGCGGTTGGAATTCATGCCCATGAGCATGAGAGAATACGGCCAGAAAAGTCCGGCATTTGACGTGGTGGCCATCAGGCCCAGAATGCTTCCGCCCAGCGCCATCAGCACCGGCAGGGCGAAGTTCCGGATGACCATGGACAGCAAAAGCTGTATGGCAATGATGGGCAGGCCGCCGACTGCACCCCGAAGAAGCCAGAGCAGAATTTCCGGGGGAGGGAAGCCCGCCAGCCCTGCGCCCAGCTTTCCGCCGACGAGGAACAGTACGAGAAGCCAGCCCTGAGTCAGAAACGCCATTTTTGCCATGGCGCAGAACTTGGCGGCGTACAGAGCGAAGGGGCGCACCGGGGCGGTCATGATGAGATTCCAGTTGTGTCCCCGATGCTCCAGCCGCCACAGATAGGCCGCGTATACACCGATCAGGGGTGCAAAGAAAAACAGGGCGTAAAAAAGCGTATACTGCGTCCACAGGTCGTACCACCCGTGGGTGAGGATGCCCTGATTCATCCTGTAATTAAAAGTCCCGTAGATCGCGGAAATGGCGGGAACCGCCAGAAACAGCAGCCAGATCGGACTGCGGCGGAGCTTGCGGTTTTCCGCGCGGATACAGCGCATCAGCATTGTTATACCTCCTTGCGTTTCAGGGCGTTCCATGTCATCACGGCGAACAGAACACAAAGCGCGATCGTGACGCCCAGCAGCCAGACGGGATAGGGCGCGGTGTAGTAGCGGACGATTCTGGTTTCCGGGTCCCAGTCCATGCGGGCAGTGCTCAGGGGAATGTAATACCCCCATGGCATGAAAAAGCTGACCATGGGCGGCATGAAGGAGGCAAACAGCCCGGACAGGCTCCCCACCATTCCTCCGGCCAGTGTCGGCACCTGATTGTCAAAGCGGACGCTGAGAAACAGCCAGAGGAAGAACAGCATGGCGTTTACCGTGAAGGTCGCGGCGGCAAGCCACCAGAATTGACCAAAGTCAAGGGCATCCGTATAGCCTGCCCATTTTCCCAGCGCCAGAATGCCCGCGCTTTCCGCGGCGACCATCAGAAAAATTTGCAGCAGGGCAGCGGCGGCTTTCCCGAAGAACAGGGACGCCCGGCTTTGCAGGGTCAGCAGGATGCGGCAGCATTTTTCCTTGCTTTCCAAGTCCCACAGGCGGCTGGCAAGCACCGCCGTGCCGAGGGGCATGATGACCGTATTGATGATCGGGATGGCGTAAAGCAGGCCGCTGTAGCCTTGGGATACGTCTTCGCTTTTGCCGCCGGTCTGGGTTGCCCACAGGAGGGCGGCCAGAGAAATGCCCACGGCCACCAGCGCGTTGTGCCGGTGCCGGGATTTTTTCAGTTCCGCATAGATGGCTCTCATTTCACGTCCACCCCCGTCAGGCTCAGGAAAATTTCCTCCAGCGTTTTGGTTGCCCGGTTCAGCTCCACCACACCGGCCTGTGCCGCCGCCAGACGGCCTATCAGCTCCGCGAGCCGCGCTTCGTCCATGGCGGGGAGGTGGAAGACGCCCCGTTCCAGCCGTGCCGAATTTCCCAGAATTGGCGCGGCCTTTTCCGGGTGGAGCACCCGCAGGGAGATGTCGCCCTGACTGTGCTTCCGCAGATCGTCCAGCTCCCCCTGAAACAGAAGCCTGCCGTGGTTGATGATGCCCACCTGATCGACCATCTGCTCCATTTCCCCCAGCAGGTGGCTGGAGATCAGGACCGTCGCGCCGCACCGGTTGGGCATATCCTTGATGAGATTGCGCATCTGCTGGATGCCGGAGGGGTCGAGACCGTTGGTGGGTTCGTCCAGAATCAGCAGCTTGGGATTTCCCAGCAGCGCCTGTGCGATTCCGAGACGCTGGCGCATACCCAGAGAATACTGCTGCACCTTCCGGCGGCGGCTGTCGGTCAGCTCCACGATCTCCAGAACCCGGTCGATATTCCGCTCCGGGACGTTTTTCAGCTCTGCCAGAATTTGCAGGTTTTCCTCCCCGGTCAGATGGCCGTAGCAGGCGGGGGACTCGATGAGCGAGCCGGTCTGCCGCAGCAGCGACAGCCGGTTCTGCTGCGTCATGGACTTTCCCAGAAGGCGGATGCTTCCGCTGTTAGGCTTCACCAGCCCTAGCAGCATTTTCATGGTGGTGGATTTTCCCGCGCCGTTTGGGCCGATGAAGCCGTAGACGCTGCCCTCCGGGACGGATAGGGATAGACTGTCCACCACGGGCGTTTTCCCATAATATTTGGTGAGATGTTCAGTTTCAATGATTTGCATAGCCTTGCTCCTTTTCGGTTGGTGCGGACAGCATACACCCCCGAGCTTATGACCTCCTTGCGCTGGGCTTAAATTTACCTTAATTTGTGGGCATTACACTGGAAAATGGCCGTGCCCGCCGATATAATGGGCAAAAAAGGGGGCGGGGCTATGCAGACGATACAGGACGCAAAGATCCTCGTTGTGGACGACAACCGGGAGCTTCGGAATCTGATAAAGGAAGAACTGACGGGGGCGGGCTATCGCGCGGTACGCATGGCGGACAGCGCTGCGGCTGCGAGACAGGCGATTTCCGGGGAACTGCCGGAACTGGTGATTCTGGACATCAACCTGCCGGACGGCGACGGGTTCAGCCTGTTCCGGGAGATTCGGGGCATAAGCGACATCCCCATTCTGTTTCTGTCCGCCCGGGACGCGGACAGCGACCGGCTGTTCGGTCTGGGGCTGGGTGCGGATGATTATATGACCAAGCCCTTTCTGATGCAGGAGCTGCTTCCGCGGATCTCCGGTATCCTCCGGCGGGCGTACCGGGGGCAGTTACGGCGGGAAACCACCCTTCGACTGGGAGAACGCACGGTGGATTTAAGCGACGCCACGGTTTCGTCGGCGGGCGGCACGGTCACGCTGACGGCGACGGAGCGCGCCATTCTGCAAAAGCTGCTGGACAACCGGGGGCATATTGTGACCTACGACGCGCTGTGCGAGGCGGTCTGGGGCAGCGACTATTACGGCTGCGAAAACAGCCTGAACGTCCACATCCGGCACCTGCGGGAAAAGGTGGAGGCGCAGCCGTCCCAGCCTGCCTGGATTCTCACGGCGAGGGGACTGGGCTACAAGCTGGCGAAGGAGGGGACGAAATGAAGACGGTCTCCCGGATGATCTTCTGCTACCTTCTGGCGGCCTTCGGCATTGCGTTTCTGGTGCTTACGGTCAATGGGGCGCTGCTCATCGGCGTTGTGCTGCATTACGGCGCAAAAGGGCAGCAGGAGGGCTTTTTTCCGGTGGGAAAGTTCGCCGAGTCCTTCACCCGGACGGACGACGGCTTTGCCCCCGCCCCGGACATGGAATGGCAGAAGCATTTTGCGTGGGCGATGCTGTTGGGGGACGACGGCGAAATCCTGTGGTCGGAAAATCTGCCGGAGGAATTGAACCACGCCTACACCGTCCCGGAGGTCGCGGCTTTTTCCCGGTGGTATCTGAAGGACTACCCGGTGATGGCCTACCGCAATGATTTTGGCCTGTTGGTGGCAGGGAAAGAGCAGGGGAGCATGACCCGGTTCGATTTCTATATGAACAATGACATTCTCTACCCGCTGCTGTCGGGGGTCGGGCCGCTGCTGATCGTCGATCTGTGTCTGGTTGCTGCCATTTGCCTGATCCTCGGCTGGCGGGGCGCGAAGCCTTTGCGGGAGGCGGCGGCGGGAATCGGGCAGCTGGCGGAGGGGAAGGAAGTCCATCTGCCCCAATCTGGCGCGGCCGCCGAGCTGGCGGAGAAGCTGAACAGCTCGGTGGCCGGTGTGGTGGTAAGCTACAAAGGCATTTCCGTGGCGGACGACACCAGACCAGCCGTTATCTGCAGAAGCAGAACGAGCTGATCCGCCGCCGGGACACCACCCGCGCCAACTGGATCGCCGGGGTCTCCCACGACATCCGCACCCCGCTGGCGCTGATCATGGGATACGGGGAGCAGCTGGCGCAGCAGGCGCCGCCTCAGTCCGAACAGCAGAAAAAAGCCGCCGCTATCTGCACCCAGAGCCAGAAGATCAAGGCGCTGATTGAAGACCTGAATCTGACCTTCAAGCTGCAATACAACGCCCAGCCCCTGCGGCGGACTGCCGTCCCCATGGGCGCATGGCTTCGCCAGAGCGTGGCGGATTTCTGCGATTCTCTGGGAGAAAACTACAGCGTCGGGCTGCAGATCCGGGAACCGGCGGGACAGACGGTGCTGGAAGCGGACAGGGAGCTGCTGACGCGGGCGCTGGACAATCTGCTGAACAACAGCGTCCGGCACAATCCCGGCGGCTGTGATATTCAGGTTGCGGCGGAGCTGGCAGACGGGCGATTCGTGCTGACGGTGCGGGACAACGGGGCGGGGTATCCGGAAGCGATTCTTCGGAATCTTTCCGGCACGGATGACCCCAACGCGCCCCACATTCTGGGGCTGCATCTGGTGCAGCAGATTGCCACGGCACATGAGGGAGAAGCGAGCTTCTGTAACGATGGCGGCGCTGTGGCGACACTGAAATTTGCGGTGCAGGAAAGCACAAAATAATACTGAACTCCAATCAAAATCTTTTCTAAAGATTTTGATTGGAGTTCAGCATTACTCATTTCTTTTTTCTGAAATTCCGTTGCTTTTTTTGACATCAAAGTCCCTCCCAAACGTGCGCTGCCCTGCTGCCTGTCACTTTTTTAATGCAGTTAGCTAACGCTAACTGCGGAGACATTGTAGCACACGGCGGCGCGGTTTTCAATAGGAAATCCGCATTTTTCGCCCCGAAAGGTGCCTGTTTCGGAAGACGCAAACCTTTCCGGAGAAATTTCCGCGCCGGGGTCGATCTTTGCCGGATTTTAGGGAGAAAAATCCCTTGACTTATGAGTGGATAAAGACCATAATAGTAGGGTGTCTGGAAGCTTGGGAGGAAAGAAAGATGTATCAAAAAGAAAAAAAGCTGAATCCGGTGCTTCTCATCGTGCTTGCGGTCGTGCTGCTGGCGGTGGGGATCGCCGTTTGGTTTCTGCTGACCCATGTGCGGGTGGCGGGGACGTTTTATTCCCGGAGCGCCGAGGTGCTGGATCTTCGCTTTGCCGACATTACGACGGCGGATTATGAGAAGCTGCGGAAAAAAGCGCCGAACAGCGAAATTCTCTGGCGGATTCCGTTTCAGGGGAAGACCTATGACCAGAACACCGACGTGCTGTACGTGACCTCCCTCACGGACGAGGACGTGGCTACGCTGGACTATTTCACCCAGCTGAAAAGCGTGGAAGCACAGGAATGCACGGACTATGCCCAGCTGACCGCGCTGGCTGCCCGCCGCCCGGCGGTTGCGGTGGATTATGCGGTGACCATCGACGGCAGAAAATACGATCAGGACACCGCCGTGGTGAGCGTTTCCGACATCACCGAGGAAGAGATTGGTCTGCTTACATACCTGCCGGATCTGACGGCGGTGACGGCGGTGGGCTGCGAGACGCCGGAGCAGATGGAAAAGCTGCGGGATTTCTGTCAGGAGAAGGGGATTTCCTTCGCCCTGCGCTTCGGCACGAAAACTTATCCCGACACGGTGCAGGAGCTGGATGTCACCGGCATCACCGACGCGGAATTGGAGCTTCTCCAGCTTCTGCCGGAACTGAAAACGCTGCACCTTGTAAACCCGGAAGCCGACCCGGCGACGGTTCTGCAGCTGCGCAGTACCTATCCCAAGGTGAGCATCAACTGGGAAGTGGAGATGGCGGGGATCTCCTTCCCGGACGATACGAAAGAGGTCGATCTTTCCGCCGCGCTGGAGATCACCACCACTGACAAGACTACGACCCAGACTGCGGCCACTACGAAGGTCACGACCGGCACCGTGACCGGCACCCAGACTACGGAGGAACCGAAGCCTGCCGTCACGCTGGACCTGCAGGATCTGGAAAAGAAGATGTCCTATCTGCCGGACGCCGAGCAGGTATTCCTGGGCAAATGCGGCCTTGACAACGAGGAGCTGGCCGCCCTCCGGGAGAGAGAACGGGAGAATTACAAGGTCGTCTGGACGGTGCAGCTGGGCAAGAAGCTCACCGCGCGGACGGATGCCACCACCTTCATGCCCGTCCGGGAGCATGTCTATTACTTCCTGGACGACGATGCCTACAACCTGCGCTACTGCGAGGAAATGCTCTGCGTGGACGTGGGACACATGGGTCTGACCAACATCGATTTCGTGTCGGGAATGCCCCATCTGCAATTCCTGATCCTCGCCCACAACGGGCAGCTGCAGGACATTTCCCCTATCAGCAGCTGCAAGGAACTGATTTTCCTTGAACTGGACTGGAGCGCCGTGAAGGACTTTTCCCCGCTGGTGGGCTGCACCTCGCTGGAGGACCTGAACATCGGCCTGACCTATCCCAGCGTGGAGCCGCTCATGCAGATGCCGTGGCTGAAAAACCTGTGGATGGTAGAGCGGGGCGGCGGATACCAGCTGTCTCAGGCGCTGCCGGACACCAAGATCGTGGCCACGGCCAACGCCACCGTAGGTTCGGGCTGGCGGAATCTGCCCAACTACTACAAAATGCGGGATATGCTGGGCATGGAGTACATGAAGGGCTAATAGCCGCTTTTTGGAAAAAGTTGCAGATACAAACATATTATGGAAATATTTGACGCTTTTGGAAATAATTATGTGGGAAAATACGCAAAAGTCCCGGCCGAGGCCGCCTTGCGCGCGAACCCCTTAATTAAATCTTAATGGATTCTTTAGAATATCCTTACAAACCCCGCCGCCCCGGAATCTTGACAGGGGGGCGGGGCTGAACTATAATGGCAAAAGGAGGTATTGAGCATGAAAAAAGCGCTTTATGTTATTGTGATCATGATTCTGATCATCGCTTTCTGCGTCAGCGCGTTTCTGGTTGCCAGATACGTACTGGAAGGCAAGAAGCAGGCAGATCGTTACGAAGACCTTGCGAACATCAAAAATCAGGCGCAGACCAGCGTCCCCACACAGGCGACGAAGCCCTCGACCGCGACAGAACCCTCAAAGCCCGGATTTGAGGTCATCAGCGACCCCACCGTGGAGGGCGGCATCCTTCTGGATTATGCTGAGCTGCACGACATGAACCCGGATCTCGCCGGCTGGATCAAGATCGAAGGCACCAAGGTGGATTACCCCGTGATGCAGACGTCCACAAACAACAAGGACTACTACCTGAAGCGGGACTTCGACAAGCAGGACAGCGTCCGGGGCTGCATCTACGCCCGTGAGGAGTGCGACCTGGACAAGCCCAGCGACAACATCACCATCTACGGCCACAACATGGCCGACGGCAGCATGTTCCACAGCCTGATGTCCTACACCGAGAAGAGCGCGTGGGACTACAACAGCCTGATCTTCTTCGACACCCTGAAGGAGCGTCACATCTACAAGATCTTCGCGGTGTTCAAGACCAGCGCCAACGCGGGCAAGGGCTTCTCCTACCACCAGTTCGTGGACGCCCAGAACGAGACGGAGTTCAACGACTTCGTCACCAACTGCAAGAATCTGTCCTTCTACGACACCGGCATTACGCCCAAATACGGTGACAAGATCATCTGCCTGTCCACCTGCGAGTACACCCTGAACAACGGCCGTCTGGTCGTGGCAGCGGTGCGCATCAGCTGACGAAAAAATCCTCAGACGTTCCGCGTCTGAGGATTTTTTTGCCGCGGGGCTTTTCTTCCGGAAAGTTTATGCTATAATAACGGTAGAGTATTCAGACCGTTTCTACCCGCGAAATTGAAAGAAAAAGAGGGGGCTTTTGCCATGCAGAGTCTATGTGACCGATGGGAGTTCGTTTCCGACTGGTATGACGGATTTGCCGTCGGAGAAGGGGAAGGGGAGCGCGTCCGCCTGCCCCATACCGTGAAGGAAATCCCGCAGCATTACGCCGACAGCCAGTCCTATCAGATGGTCTGCGGCTACCGGAAAAAGCTGACGCTGAATCCCACGCTGGCGGGGAAGCGCCTGTTCGTGCAGTTCGACGGCGCGGCGCATATCGCCACGGTGTACTTAAACGGTAAGGAGCTGGCAACCCACCGGTGCGGCTATACCGCCTTCCGGGTGGACATCACCGACGCGGCGGTTCTGGGCGGAGAAAACTGGCTGGCGGTGAAGCTGGACACCACGGAGAACGGCGCGGTGCCGCCCTTCGGATTTGTCATCGACTACCTGACCTACGGCGGGCTTTACCGGGAGGTCTGGCTGGACGTCCGGGAAAGGAGCTATATTGAAGACCTGTACGTAACGACCCCGGACCTGACCACCCTGAAAATCAAGCCCACTTTGCAGAATGCCGAAGGCTGCATCCTTCTGGTGGAGCTGCAGAAGGGCGAGCGGGTGCTGGTGAAGAAGGCATTCACCGCCGGGGGCGTGATCACCATCAGCTGTCCCGGCGTCAAGAGCTGGGACACGGAGCATCCCATTCTCTACACCTGCCGGGTGTCCCTGCTGAAAATCGGCCGGGTGATGGATACGCGGGAGGTCAAGGTGGGCTTCCGTACCGCCGAATTCAAGGCGGACGGCTTCTACCTGAACGGGAAGAAGACTTTCCTGCGTGGCCTGAACCGGCATCAGTGCTGGCCGTATGTGGGCTACGCCGTTCCGGAGCGGCTCCAGCGGGAGGACGCGCGGATTCTGAAGCAGGAGCTTGCCTGCGTGGCGGTGCGCACTTCCCACTATCCCCAGAGCCAGTATTTTATCGACGAATGCGACCGACTGGGACTGCTGGTGTTCACGGAAATTCCCGGCTGGCAGCGCATAGGCGGAGAAAACTGGAAAGATCAGGCGGTGGAAAACACCCGGGAGATGGTGCTGCAATACCGCAACCATCCCAGCATCGTCCTCTGGGGCGTGCGCATCAACGAAAGCCAGGACGACGACGAGCTGTACCGCCGCACCAACGCCGCCGCCCATGAGCTTGACCCCAGTCGGGCGACCTCCGGCGTGCGGTTCCTAGAAAAGAGCCACCTGCTGGAGGACGTCTACGCCTACAACGACTTCTCCCACACCGGAGACAATCCCGGCTGCAAGCCCAGGCGTACCGTTATGCAAAGCCGGAAAAAGGCGCTGCTGATCTCCGAGCATACCGGTCACATGTACCCTACCAAGTCCTATGACAGCTGGAGCCACCGGCAGGCGCAGGCGCTGCGCCACGCGAAGGTGCAGAGCGACGCCGCGGCCGACGGCGGCCATGTGGGCTGCTTCGGCTGGTGCATGTTCGACTACCCCACTCACAAGGATTTCGGCTCCGGCGACCGGGTATGCTACCATGGCGTCATGGACGCCTTCCGCAATCCCAAGCCCGCGGCGGCGCTGTACGCCAGTCAGGGAGAGGGGACGACGGTGCTGACGGCCTGTACGCCCATGGACATCGGCGACTATCCCGGCGGACAGATCGGGGATTCGGCGGTGCTGACCAATGCCGACTCCGTCCGGCTGTACAAGAACGGGAATTATGTCACGACCCTCCGCACCGGGGACTACCCCGGACTGCCCCATCCGCCTATGATTCTGGACGACATCATCGGCGAGCTTCTGGAGACCCAGGAGGGCTTTGACGAAAAGAAGGCCGACCTTCTGCGTGCCTGCCTGCTGGCAGTGCGCAAGCACGGCCTTGCCCATCTGCCCCCGGCGGATCTCGCCCGGATGGGTGTCGCCATGACAAAATACGGCCTGACCTTTGCCGATGCGCAGAAGCTCTACGGAAAGTACGTGGGCAACTGGGGAGGGGAGTCCACCGTGTGGCGGCTGGACGCATTGAAGGGCGGGAAGGTGGCTTCCTCCGTCACCCTGTGCCCCAGCGCAAAGCTGCATCTGGAGGTCACGCCCAGCCACACGGAGCTGACGGAAGGGGACACCTACGACATGGCGGCGGTGCGCGTCCGCATTCTGGACGAATACGGCAGCCCGGCGCCCTACGCCCAGCTCCCGGTGACGTTCCGGCTGGAAGGCGCGGCGGAGCTGGTAGGGCCGGAGACGGCAGCAGCAGAGGGCGGCATGACGGGTACTTACGTCAGAACCACCGGACAGACCGGCACGGCGGTGCTGACGGTGACTACCTCCCAGACGGAGGCGGTGCGCATTGCGTTTACGGTCGGCCGGAAGCCGGAGCGGTGAACGTCCTCAAGGCGGCTGTAAAATTCTGATAAAAATCTCAGGAATGTGGCCGACAGATATTGACATTTCCGCCGGGAAGTGATATTCTTATTTCGGTACTTAAGTACCGAATAGAATGTGTGCAGTGAGCCATTGCAACGGCAGCTGCATAAATCCTGTATGGGCCGATCCACAGAAAACGGTAGGCACCAACAAACTACAAGGAGTGTATTAACAATGGGATTCAAATCTGACATCGAAATCGCACAGGAGACCCCGATGCTGCACATCCGCGAGATCGCCAAGACCGCAGGTGTGGATGAGAAGTATCTGGAACAGTACGGCAACTACAAGGCCAAGGTTGACTACAACATCCTGAAGGACATGGCGGACAAGCCCAACGGCAAGCTGGTTCTGGTCACCGCTATCAACCCCACCCCCGCCGGTGAGGGCAAGACCACCACGACCGTCGGTCTGGCTGACGCCATGCGCCGCATCGGCAAGAACGTCATGGTTGCTCTGCGTGAGCCTTCCCTCGGCCCCGTGTTCGGCGTCAAGGGCGGCGCTGCCGGCGGCGGCTACGCACAGGTCGTCCCCATGGAGGACATCAACCTGCACTTCACCGGTGAAGTGCAGGTTGATGTCCTCCAT
>OLZB01000933.1_pt1 | contig 12399 bp, 30 predicted proteins | sample 1673421 | NCBI WGS metagenome assembly OLZB01 (sample SAMEA103958111, study PRJEB25191) | human gut metagenome | biome: human-associated habitat [ENVO:00009003]; feature: intestine environment [ENVO:2100002]; material: feces | place: Germany | collected 2013/2015
ATCAAAAAATGAAAGTAAACACTTTTTTTGTGTCTACTTTCATTTTATCACTTCAATATTAACAATATGCCTCTTTTTTTATGATTTCTTTTATCTTTCTTTTTTTAATAACTCTATTATCTCATCCAGTTTATTGCAAACTGTGTCTAAATCATTAGTTGTAAAAGGAACCTCGTTTCTATTTTGAATATTTTCTAAAGAATCTTGCATTTTCTTTAGCATCTCTCTTAGTTCTTCATTCATATATAATACCTCCTTTTTTAGAGCTATTATATATTTTTTATTTTGCAAATACTGTCGAAACTTGTCAATAAAATTATTTTTTTGTTATTTTTTAAGGAGCTAAATTTCTCTAACTCCTTCTTTTACAATTATAATTATAGCACCTCAAAAGCGAAATTAAAAGGAAGTTTTTGCGAAATTTTAGCGAAGTTTTTGCGAAGTTTTTATTTTTCTCCTACATTTATTACTTCTAGCATGCTATCTAGTGCACTATCTCTGTATACTTGTAATTGCTTTATTGATTTATGTATTTCAAAGTTATCAAAATATGCTTTCTCTACATAGTTCCACTTTGATTTTTTCATATAGTATTTTCTAATAACAAATTCTTCGTCTTCTGATAGTTGATTTAGCATATTTTCGACTCGTACTATTTTTTGATCTAGTTCTAATTTAATGTCTTGATATTCTTTTACTTTTCTTTCCAGAAAAGCTCTGTCTTCTTTATTTATATGATATTCTTCTTTGTGATAATTCATTGCGGTGTTAGCAACTTTATCAGATACTTTATTAGTGTTACTATGCAATGTATCATATCCATTTCCCGACAATTGCATAGCTTCTATTATTTCTTCTGGTGTATCTTCATATACAGTTCCTGCATAGTCCAATCTTTTATTATATTGTTCTAATTTTAACTTCACTTCTGTTAATTTCGCTTCATTTTTAGGATGCTCTATTAACATATTTTCAATATCTTCTTTAATATATTGCATCTTCTGTACCTCCTACAAATATTTTTTTAGATCTTCTTTTCTGACTGCTAATGTTAACTTGCCTAACTCAAAACTTATAACTCCATCTTTATCTAATATCTCAAACTGCTTTTTTACTATTGTATCTCCATTTATCATAACCATTTCTATTTTATCCATTACGTGTACCTCCAGATTATCTGATTTCTTTTGCTTTATTTATAAAATATTGTTTTACTTCTTCTTTATCTTTAAAATATCTATTACATTCCATCTGGAAGCCATCTATATCTTCTGCCATTAAATCTATTATTTTATCTTTTTGTCCTAGTTCTTGTTTTTGCCATTTCATATATTCAGCTTTAGTTCTATCTAATTCATCTCTCATTTCTCTTACTTTTTGAATTGGAATATAGTTTTTATTTATGTACTGTTGTGTTTTCTTTATGTTCTCAAACGGCGTATTTCCAAATAATTCTTCAAATTCTTCCTCATTCATTTATTACTCACCACCTAACAATTTTTTAAAATTTATAATTAAATCCCAATAATAATCAGCTATATCATTTTTATTTTGCTTTTTAGCTTTTTCAAATTTATAATCATATTCATCTATTTTTAAGATTATTTTATCTATTAAAAAATTATAATTTTTATTTAATTCTTCATTCTCTTTCTGTAGTTTTTTAATAATATTAATAAGTGCATCTAATATATTTACATCAAATTCACAATCTATTCCCATAGTTATTTTCATTAGACAATTTTCTGTATATTTGACAGCTTCCTTTTCTTCCTCTGTCATATTTTTCTCCCTTCTAGTAGTTCTTGTAAAACATATTGAACTAATTCTGATATAGTATAATTTTTTCTATTCATTATATCTTCAAGTTCTTCTGCATTAGATATATTCTTTAATTCTTCTATCTTGTCTTTTACTTTTTGTTTTGGAATTGTTTCAAAATTATATCTTCTTATTGCCTCATTTTTTTCTGCTTCTAATTCATTGTTTATTTCTTCTAGTTCTTCATTTTCTTTTAATACTCTTTTATAATCTGATAAAATATTATCAAATGAATTTTCCAAATCTAAATATTCACTATATGGTAATCCGTATTCAATATATTCCTTTACATCTTCTATTCGTTGTTTTACTCTTGTTATATCTTCTTCTATACTATTTTCTTTCACTTAAAACACCTCCTAATTATTATTTATAATTTCATATCCTAGTTCTCTTAATCTGTTACAAATTGGTTTGAACGTATTATCTGTATCGTCCCAACTTTTTAATTGTATTACTTTCCAAATTTCAATTTGATTAAATCTTTTATCTGTTATTTTGTCTAATATTCTTTGTACTGCTCTTTCTTTATTGCTTATAACTCTCCTGTCTGGGTAATCTTCATCTTCTTCTGTAAATATTTCTATATACAAATGTTGTAATTTTGCTATATCTTTTAACTTTATTTTAATTTCATCTGCTATTTTTTCTTTCATTATGTATTACTCCTCTCTCAATTAATTGTTTCGCCTATGTAATCAGCATAAACATAACCTTTTCTTCTTACATTTTTGCAAAAAGCATTTATTCCGTCTGTTTCAATTATGTTTAAATAATATTCTATTAATTTTTGAGTTTCTGGATGAAATATTCTTTCTTTTTTACATTTATTATAATATTTTAATGGTTCACTATATGCCTTGCTATAATCCACTTTATGCTTTGAATATACTATTCCAGCTCCTAACCAATCACATATCATCTCAATTACATAATCATACGGAATTTTACAAGGTGTATTTTTATAAGTGCCTATGTTATCAATCCAATATTCCCAATGATGTGGGTTATGTCCTTTATGATGTTGCCATGCTAAACTATATCCTTTTTCTTTCTTTTCTGCATCAATTGGACTACTTGTTCCTTGAAAATATTTTGCACAGCTAAAAAATTCAGTTATTCCATACTTGCTCAAATCATGCATTAATCCTCTTCTATATTTTCCACATTTAAAGCAAAATTTCATAACATAAAATTTGTGCTTTGTTATGGTTTTAAAATGTTTTATATATTTTTCTATATTACTCATATCTTATTTACTCCCCCTAATAACTCTGAATTATCATATATATTACCTATTACTTTTAAAGTATCTATATTTACTGTATATATTAAAAACCATTCTTCATTATCTATATTTTTTATTTTTTTGCCTTCAATTTCAAAAGGTTTTATATAAAAAGCTCCATCTATAAATTCAATTGTTCCTCTTCCAACTTTTGTATCAAAATTTCCAGTAAATACATCATAAGAAAACTCTATTATATCTCCGTTCATATATTTCTTTCCCGTTTTTATCGTGTAGTTCTGTGTATTGTCCTAATGTTTCCTTATCTATGTAATTCCATTCTTCAGATGTATCTTCATCGCAATACATTAATTCAACATCATCGCCGTATTTTATTCCTGAAGAATATAACCAGTCTCCACAAGTATTATTCATTATGCTTTTTCCTCTAAACTTTATCTCTCTATTCATCTTCTCCTCCTACTTGATAATCTTTAATTCCAAATCTGGATAAACCTTCTCAAATATTTTATGTTTTAATTTGAATACATCTGTCTGTAATCCTTTGACGTCCTCTACTATCGTTTTACCATTTTCTATGTATTGAAAATCTGCTACATATTCTATTTTTTTAAATGTTCTTCCGTTTTTCTTAAAACTATCTTGTAACAGAAATCGTGGTTGTAATTCTAAGTCTGTTATTGTTCCTGCTCTTTCTAATAGCTTTAATTCTTTGTATCTTTGACTTTCTCTTACACTATCAAATACGTACATATCAATTTGCACTTTTCTATTTTTGTACTTGTTCATCTTTTATCTCCAATCTATCTAATATACTTGTCCTATACTTATATGTTGGGTTTTCTTGTCGTTTTTTTAAAACACCCTGTTCTTTTAGATTTTGTATTATATCTCCTGTTATTAACTTGTTATTGTACTTGTCTGTAAACTTCTTTATTACCTCTATGGTGTCTATGTTGTTTTTAATTTGTCTGCGTTCTTCTCTCAATGTTTTCCTTAGTCTCCCTACTTTTGCTAATTGAGGAGCTTTCAAATTGCGACTTTCTATATAATGATCTAAATCTGATAATTCCATATCTTTTTGGCTCAGCTTTTCGTATTCCTCACTTAATTCTTTAGCTGTATTGTTGAATAGATTAAGCATATAGTTCATTAAATCTTCTATAGGCATTTTTTCTTTAGCTCCTCTCGTAGTTTCTCTTGCCAGTTTTCAACTCCTTGTGAAAAGCCTTTACATCTCATTACTGGCTTATAGTCTGTATCTGCTTGTTTGTTACAGCCTAGACAATAGTAACATAGTGTATTCTTTTCTATTTGTTTCATAGGCTAGTCCTCTGGCATATTGTACACTTTAGCATCTATTTCATACCAATGTGCAATATCTCTTAATATTTCTTCTGCTCTTTCTTCTGTATCGTAAGTACCTAATTCTGTCGCATAGCCCTCAAAATTTCCTGCAAATATTTTATATATCTTTTTACTTTTTATGTGTGTGCCATAAGGCTCAATTCTTATATTTTGTATATTATTAAAGTTTACTATTGTACATTTATTTTGATTTACTATTATCATAACTACCTCCTAATAACTTGGTATGTGATTTTCATTTTCAAAAATCATTTTTTCTATTTCTGTTGTTAATCTATATACTGCTACCTCTTTATTTGTAACACTACATTTCTTTGTTTTTTCTGTTGTTACAAAACCTAAACTTTCAAGTTCTGTTATTCTTGGCCTTGCATTATTTACATCTGCTGTGTTTGTGTAATGTTTTTTATATAATTCCTGTGCTATCTCCCTTGTTGTCATTTCTTTATTTTCTAATATCTCTAATATTTGCTTATGTCTTTCGCTTAAGTGCTCTTGCATATCTTTATAACTCTTATGTCTTGTCATAAATGTTATTGTATTCATTTGTTAATCACACTCCTATCTGTTTTACACTCATTTTATCCGCAATTTGTTCTATAAAATTTTGCATTTGTTGAGGTAATAGCTTTTTCTCTTTTTCTCTGTTGACTATAACATCATATTGTTTTAAGAATTGCCCCTTTGTTACACTATTTACTGTTGCTATATCTGTTTGTGCTAGCTCTTTTACTTGCCTAACATCTCCGAAAAATCTTTTAACTTCTGGGCTTGCCATATCAAACTGTTCTTGTGTCATATATGCTCCAGAACAAATCATTTTATATGCTTCGTTCCATGCTTCAATAGCTGTTCTTGATGTGCTTGGATTTATCATTTCTATTGCATTTTTTCTAATTTCATGAATTGTAGGAGGATATGGGCTTTCAATTATCGTTTTCTTTACTGCTTGTAAAACTAAGTTATAATCTAAATCCCCTAAACACTCTTGCCATGTATTTAACATCATCTCTCTCTGTGCTTGTGATTTATTAGCAATATCTTCATAATTACCAGCCAAAAGTGTTATTATTTGCACCATTTCGCTCTTCTTCATCTTTTGCCTCCTTCCATAAATCTTTAAATCCATCTAATTTATCTCTTTTCTTTTGACTATATTTGCCCTCTAATATTGCAGTTGCTTTATCAGTTCTCATAAGAAAATCAAAATCAGCTTTCCAATTTCTGTCGTTATTTCCTATTAGAAACTCACTAACATTTGCTATCTTGCATATTTCTTCAAATTGTTCTATTGAAAAATCTTTTAAGAAATTATCAATAGACTTATTTCTTTTTTCGGTTAATTTTTGAACCTGAGGCAAATTAGCACAATAGGTGTTGTAAATTTCGACTATTTTATTTCTATTCTCTTCTTTTATATTCCTATTATCTTCTATTCTTTTCTTATTCTTATTAGGAGCGATAGTTCGTCGATTATTCGTCGAATGTTCGTCGAATAATAATTCCATTGTATTTTCATTATATTCTGGTATCTTACTTTGACTTGGTCTATCTATTTTTTGAAATGTATCCCAACTTAAAAGGCTATAATAACTACTTCCGTCACAAGAATATAAAACTACGGACATATTAGAGCTTATCTCTGATAAGGTTTTATCTATGTCGGCACTTCTTATATTTTCCTCATAAGGGAATAATGTAGACTTTAAATATACAGGATTACACCTTCCTCTACCTTCATCATCAGCAAGCGAGAATAAACCAATAAATACAATTTTAGCTAAAGTAGATAATTTTCCAAAATCTTCACTTTGCCATATACTAGGGTCTATCATTCTCTTTCTTGCCATTTAACTTCTCCTTTCGTAAATAAAGGGCTAGTTTTTATTGTCTAGCCCTTGCTGTTATAATCCTAATTTTTCTAATGTGTATCGTTTACCTGTTTGCATTTCTTTGTACATTGTTCCTTTTTCAAAGTATGGTAAAGTAAAATTCTCATCTCTCAGTTGTATATTTATAAATTCTTTATTGCTACAAATAGAAGCCATCTTATAAACAGATCTAACTTTACTCCTAAAAGGTCTAACAACATCTGCTAAATACTTCTTCTCTACCTCGTCTAATATCTCTTCTTTTCTTTCAAACATTGTTTCATATTTTACTGGTCTTTCTACCTTGATGATACTTACATCATCGTTAAAATATTTTAATTGTTCATTAATGTTGCTAAAACCATAATCTGAAGTCTTGTCAATAAATATAACTTGTCCATTTTTTAATGTACATTTATCTCCATCTTTTAAATCAGCTTTTGTAAATCGTTCTTTTCGTACGAGTTCTATTTCATCTTCGCTAAAAACTTCATCTAAATCTTTTAATATATATGGATAAGGCACATCCTTTTCTACTTGTGTTATTGTAGAAATTTTGTTAATATTTCCACAACGTTCTCCTGAAATTTCACATTTAACTACCTTTACCTTATCTCCAATTTTAAATTTCATTTTAAATCCTCCTATAAATAATTTTTACCTATTAAACTTATAAATTCTTCTTTTGTATGTCCCAGATTTATATACTTTTTTTCACAAGTTTCTTTTAACTTTAAATCTAAACCATGTCCTAGTTTGCCATGTACTCCAATAGTTCCTCTATGATGCTCAGCACATAACCAAATTTTAAATCCATTTTCTTCTGATATTCTTCTGTTCGGATTTCCAAAATATATATGATGTTCTTCTACTGGACTATATAGTCCACATATATAACATCTTTTTTCTTCTTGTAATATCGATTTCATATTGCCTCCTTATTTAAAGGGCGCGTGGCACTAACAATAACAATAAAAGGGGGGTTTTGTTCATCTATTAGTGCCACTCCAACTGTCTAACAAACTCTTTATTTCAGCTGGTGTTTTAGTTTCTATTTCTAATTGCTTACATTCTTGTATTAGTAATTCAATCAATAAACTCATTTCTTTTGTGTTGTATGTACTAGAGCCATAGTAAGCTTGTACTTTTACGCACTTGTCTTTTCTCGAAATCTCTCTTACTAAAAAACCTAATCCTTGATTCTGCCAAATTCTTTTAAAATCTTCAAATGCTTTTTCTTCTATTATCATTGCTTGAAATGTGCCTATATTTGAAATTGCATCTTTATATATATCTTCTTTTGTTATTACAGTTTCTGGTGTTGTTAATTTTTTTGCAATTAAATCACATAAAACCCAACAATATGAATTAGCATCTAACGACCTCTTTTTATACCATTTTTTTAGTTCTACATTTAGCTTATTTTCATTTTTTAATTGTTCAATAATATTTATGTCGTTTGTATCTAATAATAGGCTTATTTTTGGTTTCCTCGTGTCAAAATCTATACTAATATCATTTATAATTCCTGTAGTTTGCATGGAAAAGCTCCTTTTTTCAAACATTCACTTAATATTTGTAGTTTTGGTAAATACTCGTTGTTTATAAAGTCTTCATCATAATCTACTTTGTGAAACTTCACTCTATCAATATCTATTTCGTTAAAATAATTCTTATAGTCTTTTTCTTCTAATGCATAAGAAACTATATATAAATTTCTTGTATTAAAAGCATACATTTCAACTTGTGCCTGTCTCCAATATTGCTTTGATACTTTAAATTCCTTGTCTATATTGTGAGTTTTAACCTCATAAATGCAATCAGCTGTATTTCCGTCCAAATTCACTCTTAATCTATCTATTATTATCTGCTTGTCCATCTCTAAATTTGGAATATTTAGTGCTTGTAATATTTTGTGCTCATAATTATTTCCTGCTTTTGTTGCTTCTGTTGAAAAATTGTTTTTAGTAAGCCCTAGTTTAATTAACCACCAGTTTTCAAATGTTTTTGTATTCCAGTTTCCAACAACCATACTTGTATCTGATGCACCTATGTAACCACTTCTATCTTGATTTTGTATCAATGTTAGATAAATCTCTTTCAAAATTACTTAAAGTATCAAAATAGCTAAATAATGCTTTTACTTCATCTTCTGTTTTGTGTAATTTTTCAGCAATTTCTTTTACTGATAATCCTTCTTTTAGCTTTTGTGTATAAATTTGTTGACATCTTTCTTTTATTTTAAATATGTCATGTCTTGATAAATCATCTTCCCAGTTATTTTTAGAGTCTTTTAATTCTTCTTTTAGCCATAAGTCAAATCCTAAACCAGTTCTTATAGCAACTCCTTTAACGAATAATCTAGTTTGACAATTCCATAATCTTTGTTGGCTCATAGAGTTGTCTTTAACTGGATTTGAACCATTTGTGACAGGTCCTCTTTGTATAAACTCTGTATCGTCAATTACTATTTTTACTGCAGTTTCATATACTTTGTTTATATTTCCTTTACTATCTTCAAATTCTCTTTCCGTCATATATAAACTGCTTCCTGTTATTTCATTTGCAATTGGTTCAAAATATACTTTTTCAGCTCCATTCTCATGTAATAAATCAACAACTTTTGCCCAATTCAAATAGTCTGCTCCATCTCTTTGTTCTACCCATTTACTTACATCAACTTTTCTTAATTCATCATAACTTTTTAACATTAAATTACACTCCTCTCGTATTGATAATTCATTTCCGCATATTCTTTTTCTTGTTCAGCACTTAATTGTTTTGACACTTCTTCAAATTCGTTTTGTGCTTCAAATTTAATTAGTTCTAACTGTTCAATATAATTCTTATCTGTCAATTCATCCATCAGTGAATCGAGTGAGCTTATTAAATTGTCTAGCTCGTCGTATCTATCTTGTAGATCCATTGACTTTCCTTTCTATCTATGCTACAATAAGCATAGAGTTCATATATATTTATTATTGAAATCTAGCTAGTTTTGAGATTGGTAGTCGCGAACTAGCTCTTTTATTTTGTTTAAAACTATTTTCTCGCTATTTAATGGACAAGCAATAGTTCTATCTGCTACATCTTTTAATAAATCTTGTAGCTTCATATTTTCTTTAACTAAAATTGTATTATTATGCACTTCTTGTTTTCTTAGATCTTTAAGCTGTTTATTTTCAAAACTCAAATCTCTAACTTGTCTTGCTAAGACAACATTTCTTGAATTTGACTCGTCTATTTCTGTTCCTAATGTTTCTTTATAGTAAATAAAACTTAATAAAACAATTAGTGCTACTAATGCTAAAAACAATGTCATTTCCTTCATCTCCTTTCTTGTAAAATTTTGTAAAATTATGTATAATTACCTCATACTAAAAATATTTTAGAAAGTGAGGTGTTATTATGTCTAGTTTTATGTGTCCATTCTGTAATTCTTCAGTTCCTACTATTTCAACAACACACCGAAACATATCTTGTTATTTTAATAAAGATATTCCACATTATTCAGACGATAATAGCTGGGAAACTTCTGCAATTTTTCAAATAGATATGTTTAGTTGTCCTAAATGTAATAAAGTTAGTTTTGTTGCTAATGGTAAAGGACTTTTAGAAGATATTTCTATTCCTCTTTATCCTAATTCTTTGGCTAAGCAATTTCCTGATTATATTCCTCAATCTATTCGAGAAGATTATGAGGAAGCATATTCTATAATCAATTTAAGTCCTAAAGCCTCTGCTACTCTTGCTCGTCGTTGCTTACAAGGAATGATTCGAGATTTTTTTGGAATTGTGAAGACTCGTTTAGTTGATGAAATTACTGCTCTCCAAAGTTTAGTTCCTCCTGCACAATGGAAGGCTATAGATTCTCTTCGTTCTGTTGGCAACATTGGTGCTCACATGGAAAGTGATGTTAATGTAATTATTGATGTTGACCCTGATGAAGCTCAAAAACTGTTAAAATTGATAGAGCTTTTAATTGATAAATGGTATATATCTCGTCATGATGAAGAACAACTTTTATATGACATTACCGCTATTGCCGATGATAAAAAATCTCAAAAACAAATTAAATCTAATCAGTAGTCTCATCTAAAGTATCATGACTAGCCAACAAATTTCCTTCAAAATCCCAGTATTGATAAATATATCTTACTGGGTCTTTTTCTGTTCCTCGTCCCAATAATGATGTTGTCTTTATAACTTTCATAACTTCTGCTTTATCTGTTCCTCTCGGTCTCGCTGTTTCCATCTTTCCCTCCTAAAATCCTATTGCTATAAATGCTGCCCAAAATAATCCGAATATTGCGCAATAAATATATTCTTTAATTCTTTGTTTTGTCTTTTTATCTACTTTCTTTTTCATTCGTTTTTCCTCCTTACTATTTGTATATCAACTTTTACATTTTCTTGTTCTGCATAAATCTTTATTAAAGTTTCATATATCTGTTCCACATTCTCTTTTCTCCTTTCCTTTTTGTGTCGTATCGCCTTTTTACGTTTAAACCGTTTTATTTAAATATGAAAAATTAATGTTTTCATATTTAACATTAAAATAGTTTTCTATTTTTTGTATCATTGGAACATCTGGGAAAGTTTTTCCATTCTCATAATTAGCCCATGTTTCCACACTCACGTCTAAATCTTTTGCAGTTTTTTCTTGAGTAAGCCCTTTATTTACTCTTAGTGCTTTTAATGTTATTTGCATTTTTTTCCTCCTTTTTAACGGTTTTTCCGTTTGATTTGTTCGTATTATATATCACGGTTTTTCCGTTGTCAATACTTTCTCCGTATTTTTTTTATTTTTTTCTTGACTTTTTTACGGTTAACTCGTATAATTGTTGTGGGAGGTAATTATGAGCGATTTAGGAAACAAAGAAATTTTTGCAAAAAATTTAAATTATTATCTTACTATAAACAAGAAAACTCGAGCAGAAGCTTGCAAAGACCTAGAAATACCTTATTCTACATTTACTGATTGGTGCAATGCCAATATTTATCCTAGAATTGATAAGATAGAATTGTTGGCAAACTATTTTGATATAAAAAAGTCCGATTTAGTTGAAAATAAAGAGAAAACAGACAAATTAGGCAATCCTGTTGTCGAAATTCCTATTTTAGGTACCGTCAAAGCTGGTTATGATTATTTAGCCCAAGAAAATTGGATTGGTACTATTGATATAGATAAAAAACTTGCTGATGGTGGAGAATTTTTCGCTTTAAAAGTTAAAGGAGATAGTATGGCTCCAATCTTTATTGAAGGCGATACTGTTATTCTAAGGAAACAAAATGATTGTGAAAATAATCAAGTAGCAGTCGTCATTATAAATGGCGATGAAGGCACTTTAAAAAAGGTAAAGAAAACGGATGATGGAATTATTCTTCAAGCATATAATCCAATTTATAGTCCTATCTTTTATACTAATAAAGAAATAAAAGAAATGCCAGTTGTTATAGCTGGAGTATTTCAAGAATTAAGACGAACTGAATTAAAAATGTAAAAAAGAGAATTATGTTCCTATTTGGCGATACGACACATAATTCTCTATATCAAAGAACCTTGAAAGAAGGTATCTTTATGTTACATATTATAGCATAACATAAAGCCTTTTTTCAAGAAAATTTTTAAATTTTAGAAAGAAGGTATTTTTTTATGAAATATGTAGCTTGTTATTGCCGTGTAAGCACTGATGAACAGGCAAGATTTGGCTTTTCTATTCAAGCACAAAAAGATGCATTAGAAAAGTATTGTAAAGAAAATGGTTATAAATATGAATTTTATATAGATGAAGGTATTTCTGCTTCTTCAATGAAAAAAAGAAAAGCATTAAACGAAATGTTGAGTAAGAGTAGTACTTTTGATATGGTACTATTTACTAAATTAGATAGGCTATCAAGAAATGTTTTAGATGCTAATAATATAAATAAATTATTAATAGATAATAATTGCACGATGAAAGCTATTGATGAAGATGATATTGACACATCTACAGCTGACGGAACTTTTATATTTAATTTAAAAGTGTCATTAGCTCAGAGAGAAATTGGTAAAACATCTGAAACAAACAAATTTGATAAAATTGACGA
>OLZB01000947.1_pt1 | contig 12215 bp, 13 predicted proteins | sample 1673421 | NCBI WGS metagenome assembly OLZB01 (sample SAMEA103958111, study PRJEB25191) | human gut metagenome | biome: human-associated habitat [ENVO:00009003]; feature: intestine environment [ENVO:2100002]; material: feces | place: Germany | collected 2013/2015
TGCAAAGATGGTTTTTGAGAAATCACTACTTAAAAATATAAAAGACGCCCTTTAACAGGGCGTCTTTTTTTTTGTATGTAAAAACTTATACGTTGCAAGTTACTGCTGACATTGTATTCGCGATAATTTCGTTGAAGCTTTCAGCTTTTAATGAAGCACCGCCTACCAATGCGCCGTCAATGTCAGATTTAGACATTTGTTCAGAGATAGTTGAAGGTTTAACAGAGCCGCCGTAGAGGATTCTGATAGAATCAGCGGCAGATGCTCCTGCAACTTCTTTAACAACATTTCTAATCATAGCGATAACGCGGTTTGCTTCGTCACTGTCGCAAGTTTTGCCGGTACCGATAGCCCAAATTGGCTCGTAAGCGATAACTGATTTTGCAACATCTTCTGATGAAATGCCTTCCAAAGCTGCTTTAATTTGGCCGGCAATCCAGGAATCAGTTTCACCGGCTTCTCTTTGTTCAAGGGTTTCGCCGCAGCAGATGATAGGGATTAAGCCGCCTGCAAGAATTGCTTTAGCTTTTTTGTTAATCATTTCATCAGTTTCAGAGAAATACTGTCTTCTTTCAGAGTGGCCGATGATTACGTAATCGCAGCCAGCGTCTTTTAACATTTCTACAGAAATTTCGCCTGTATAAGCGCCTGATTTTTCCCAGTGGCAGTTTTGGCCGGCAATTGAAATCTTGTTTCCGCCACAGCCGCAAGTACATTTAACAGTTCTTACAGCACTGATTGATGTGAACACCGGCGCAATTACAACTGTCGGTAATTCTTGAGCAGTATAGTTTTCAACAAATTCTTTAACACCTTCAAAAACTTTTTCAGCTTCTGAGCGGATAAGGTTCATTTTCCAGTTTCCTGCAATAATTGGTTTTCTTGACATAATTTCTCTCCTATTTTTGTGTACGAAACATGGATATTATATGCGGAAAAAAATTTTATTGCAATTACACTTGAAATTAATGAAAACTATGTTATAATGAAAAAGAAGGGAATTGGTTCAACTCCGTACAAGCTGAACCAATCTATCGCCCTTTAGATTAATGAGGCAATTAATCTTAACAAAAGTCCTAGGGCAACTAGGACTTTTTTAATTAGTTCCCTTTTCATCTTACCTCCTATTCCAGCCCTTTTTACTATCATATTAGGTTGTTGCCGGCAGAGGTTCGGGCTTACCCAAAACGAATTATATGCGGAAAAAAATTTTATTGCAATTGAAGCAAAATTTTGATTTTCAAAAATTATAGCCATATGGCTATTGTAAAAATCATTTTAAAGAATTATTATTTAAAGGAATTAAGAATACATCGGAGTGTTTATGGCACATTATCACCATTTGCCAATATACAAAACGACTTATGAATTACTTTTGGAATTAATGCAGACAGTGAAAGATTTTCCGCGTGATTTTAAGTACTCTATTGGAGAGAAAATACAATCACACATAATCGAAATACTGATTTTGGTATACAAAGCCAACACCGCAAAAAACAAAAAGGAATTCATAACAGAGATCATAGAGGAGGTGCAATTTTTGGATTTATTTTTGCGAATATCGTTTGATATAAAAATAATTCCACAGACTAAATACTGTATTTTTATTGAAAAGACAAACAGTATTGCAAAACAAGCGCAAGGATGGCTGAAAGCTTTTCCTGCAAAAGAGCCAGAGCCTGATTATGCCAAGGCATAACAGGGAGTGCTCCGATTTATCTCGTCGGCAGCGGTTAAACAGTTTGCCCCAAAAAAGGCTTGATGCCTGCGGCATAGGATTTAACCAAAGATTTTACGAGAGTAAAATGACGGCTTTTTTAAAAGATTTGAAAATGCTGTTAAATAAGACTGCCGTTCATCCTCAGGCAACTATTGGTCGTCTTCTGAGGCGTCCGAGGAGCTGGGTTGGAAACAGAATTTCAACAATGGCAACCGCAACAGGAACGCTAAGTCGAATAGCAACAATGTGCGCTGTGTGAGGTGATAAATCAAAACAAACAAAATGCAATGCTAAGTTATTCGCGGCATTGCATTTTGTTTTTAGGTTAAATCGGAATAACGGCTGAGTTTTTATCATTCCGATTTTGGCTGAGTGGTGTAATTATATTAAGCGTATTTCCCGATAATTGTTAAGTTTCATGTCATTTTTTACACCAAACCTTGCATTATATCTTGTTTTGAGGTATTATTATTTGTGTAAATAGTTAATTTTATTGATTAAGGAGGTATTTAGAGTTTAAAGAAATATTCGCGCTAAATAATTGAATAACTAAATAACTCATCTCCTCACACAGCGCACATAGTAGCTATTCGACTTAGCGTACCTGCCGCGGAGGCCACTGTGGAAATTCTGCTCCCAACCCAGCTCCTCGGACGCCTCAGAAGACGACCAATAGGAGCCTGAGGAAATCCCTAAAAGCGCTGCATTATAATACATTGATAGAAGTTCATCTCGGGTTGGGACCGATAGGTCTTTTTCTTGCGCTTTGCAGGACGCATCCGCTCTATTAAAGTCGCTGCTTGACGCATTTTTCTTATATGGATCCGGCGCTACTACTTGTACTGTTATATCCGGGTACAGCATCGTTACAAAGCCGATGTCTTTCCCAACTTGATTTGGCTGAGCTAACCCGTTCATATCGTAAATTACGTTTACGCATACTCTATCTTGGCCATAGTGGTTTGCGTCTTTGTCATCCGTTTTGCACTTTGGATTGTAAAATAGGTGTGCTGAATACCCATTTGCCATTACAAATCCATAGCTTGTTGAATCTGTATCTACGTTTCCACTACTATCCATGCCTGTTGCTAAGTCCCCTATTTTTATTGGCATGGTTATTGGGGTTCCGGCTATATTGTATACTTTATTTTCAGTCGTTTCTATCCCGCATGATCGTAAGTTGTCATTCTCGCACGTTTTTATTATTTTTATTTGCTTCTTTAATTGGTTCTCTACGAATTCTTTTGCGTTTGTTGATTCCCGGGTATAGCCCTGGCTTGCTATTCCTTTCGTCCCTTCGCTTATTGTGTACAGCACTTTCTTCTTCGCTGTTGAATATTCTCGGTCTTTTATATTGTTTATTACTGTCGGCATCGTTAGCGCTGCCACTACTCCGATTATCCCTAGTGTTATTAGTACCTCCGCTAAGGTAAATGCCTGCCCTTTTTGTTTTTCTAACTTCATATTTATACTCCCATATTCAATAGTTTATATTTTTATTATATGATATATTAAGTAATATTGTCAATAGTTTATTATCTAATGTATCATTAATTTTTACATGAATATTACCGATAATAAGCTTTGGTGATAATATGTATAAGATAAAACAACTCCTAGGCGCAAAAATAAAGGCCTTGCGTAACAAACGCGGTTTAACACAAGAATACTTTGCTGAAAAAATTGGCTTGAGTCCAAGAAGTGTTAGTTTTATTGAAAACGGCAAAACATACCCTGCTCCAGAAACTCTGGCAGCAATTTGCGATGTTCTCAAAATCGAACCTTACAAGCTATTTCTCTTTCATCAAGAAAAAAATATATTTGAAATAAAAAAAATTTTGATTGACAAAATTAAAACTGATGATGATTTTGCAATATATTTATATCATACCTCTAAGCAACAATTAACTTAGTAAACTCCTCATCGCATTTTATAAAAAGATTAATCGAGTTTGCGCAGATTTCTCTCCTTAAATTATACCCGTTTGTCTGCCTGAGCATTCCTAAATAACTGTTTATTGTACAAACAAATCTTTCCAATTCCTTTTCATAAAACCATTTATCATTATTCTTTTGCTCGCGTATGATTTTAAAAATCCTTTTAATGGTTCTCTGCCTTAGTATAATCCTGTGAGGCTTTACCATAAACCCGACAAAGTCTACGCCTTTATCCAGTTTGTTTATAAGTTTTTTATGCTGGTGAAGCTCTAAGGCAAGCCGGTCTTTCAAAAAAATCGTAAGCTCTTTATGAATATCCGACAAGTACTTTGGGCTCTCGTGCATTATTATAAAATCATCCACGTACCGGCAGTAATATTTGCATTTCAAATGTTGCTTCACGTACTGGTCAAGAACATTCAAATAAACATTACTGAAAAATTGGCTCGTTAAATTCCCTATCGGAAGCCCCCTCTCGTTTGGAGTATGCCATAAGCTTTTATATTCCGGCAAAAGTTTGAATTTATAATCAGAAGACTTTACGCAAACATTCTCTTTCACATCATTGTAAACGATCTCTTTTATTAAATCCAAAAGCCACTTTTCATCAACATATCGCTTGATTTCTTCGTAAAGAATTCCTTTATCAATACTTACAAAAAAATTTTTAATATCCGCCTTTAAAAAATAAGCCTGCTTTTTGTAATCCTGTGTAATATCCTGAGCGTAACGCCGGACACTCTTTACGGCGTTGGACGTGCCTCTGTCCGGAATACAACTATATGTATCTTTTATAAAACGATTATAAAATCTTGTTTTAATTTCGTTATATACCAAATGGTGCACAATTCTGTCGCGAAAGTCTGCCGCCCAGACTTCGCGGGGCTTTGGGTAGACAACCACAAAGCAGATACTGCGCCCTATTTTATAACTGCCGTCCGCCAACTCTTCATATAATTTAAAAAGATTTTCTTCCAAGTTAAACTCAAACTGAAGCGCATTAATTGTACCGCGCTTGTGCCTGCGGCAGTCCAAGTACGCCTGAAACAACTTTTCAAATGTAAGTCCGCTCTCATCTTCCATAGACTTGATTATAAAACAAAAACAACTTTGCACTTGCTAAACAAGATGAAAATTTCTTAAATACATTAACTCCACTACCGCTAATATTAATCATACTCTCTATGAAATACTTGAAATAGTTAATTCTCTTAAAAAATAATTTTATGCTAAAATAAAACTATGTTCACAGGGATTGTAGAAGAAATCGGATTTATCAAATCGTTTGACGGTAAAAACCTTATGGTCGAATGCAAAAAAGTCTTAGAAAATACCAAAATCGGCGACAGCATTGCAATCGACGGCTGCTGCCAGACAGTCGTTTCTATGAGTGAAAATTCTTTTTCCGCAAACGTTAGCCGCGAAACACTTGAAATTACAAAAGGCTTCAAACCCGGCACCCAAGTAAATCTTGAACGCGCGCTTACACCTTCAACACGCATGGGCGGACACATCGTTCAAGGCCACGTCGACGGTACGGCAAGGTATCTCGGTAATTCCACCTTTGAATTGCCCAAAGCCCTTATAAAGTATGTCGTTTACAAGGGTTCTATCACAATCGACGGCGTGAGTTTGACCGTCGCTAAGGAAGACGGAAATTCTTTCAGCATAGCGATTATCCCGCATACGCTCGAAAATACTACCCTAAAAAACCTTAACCCGGGCGACCTTGTGAATATTGAAACCGATATTCTCGGCAGGTATATTGAAAAATTTCTATCAACAAAACATAATAATATTACAGAAGACTTTTTAAAAGAGAACGGATTTTTATGATGGAAGATTTTAAGTTTGACAAAATTGAAGACGCAATAGAAGATTTCAAAAACGGTAAAATGATTATAGTCGCTGACGACGAAGACCGCGAAAATGAAGGCGATTTAATCTGTTCAGGGCAAGCTGTTACGCCGGAAGTCATAAAGTTTATGGCTGAAAACGCGAAAGGCTTAATCTGTCTTGCAATTGCCCCTGAAATAGCCGAAAAGCTAAACCTCTCGCAAATGGTCGAGCAGAACACTGAATCTATGAAAACAGCTTTCACCGTGAGCATTGACGCTGACGAAAAGTATGGCGTAACAACCGGAATTTCAGCATTTGACAGAGCAAAAACTATTGAAGTCGCGCTTGCACCAGATGCTGTTCCGTCTGATTTGCGGCGGCCGGGGCATCTTTTCCCTTGTGTTGCGCGCAAAGGCGGGGTTCTAACCCGCACCGGACACACTGAAGCCGTTGTTGATCTTGCAAAACTCGCAGGCCACATCCCCGCAGGCCCTATGTGCGAAATCATGGGCGCTGACGGTCATATGGCTAAACGTGATGAATTAAGGGCTTTTGCGGACAAACACGGCATTAAATTTATAACTGTTGCAGAGCTTATCGCATACCGCTTAAAGTCTGAAAAGCTCGTTACACGCGAAGCGGAGGCTAATCTTCCAACAAAATTCGGCACCTTTAAAATCTATGGTTACGTAAATCACTTAACAGGCCAGGAGCATGTCGCCCTCGTAAAAGACGACGGAAGCGGCAAAATTCCTCTTGTACGCGTTCACAGTGAATGCCTGACCGGCGATATTTTCCACAGCCTCAAATGTGATTGCAATTCACAGCTTCACGGAGCTTTACGCATGATTGAAGATTACGGCGTCGGCGCACTTGTCTACATGAAAGGCCACGAAGGCCGCGGTATCGGCATAGTTAACAAAATTAAAGCCTACAAGCTCCAAGAAGAAGGACAAGATACTGTTGAAGCTAATTTATCTTTAGGTTTCAAGCCTGATTTGCGTGATTACGGCGTGGGCGCCCAGATTATTCGCGATTTAGGGTACACAAAATTCAATCTCATTACAAACAATCCAAAAAAAATTATTGCCCTAAAGGGCTATGGATTAACCGTAAATGATATTGTAAAATTAACTCCTGAAATAAATTCTTATAATGAAAAATATATGAGAACGAAGAAGGAGAAAATGCAGCATTTGCTGTAAAACAGAGGATTTATAATGACTGAAACTACATATGAAGCAAAATTGTTAGAAAGTGATGACTACAAAAGTTTTGCGGCTGTATATAATGATTTCAGAACAAGAGCTGTCATAGAATATAAATTTGAGCTTGAACCGCTTGATTATAACGGTTTTATCGACGCTGTTGAAAAGGATTTAATCAATTGCATAATTTTAAAAGAAGATGATGTTCCCTGTGCATTTTTGGTGTACACAACAGCGATTTCCGAGGCCGTTGAGCTGAATATTATTCATTCGATGAAAATGGAAAACATGCTTAATCGCAGCAAACTTTTAATCGAAGAATTCCTAAGCCTTACGCGAAACGACCGCAGACAAAAAATCGTCTGCTATCCCATGCTTGGTGCGCAAAAAACACTAATCGGCGAACTTGCGCGCTTTGGATTTAAATTTGTAGGGATAGCAGTTTTGAGATTTATGATGAATGGGACAAATTCTAGGGAAATATTAAACCTTACAGAACTGGCTGAATTAAATAGCTGCTACACACTTCAGCCTTGGTCTGATGAATACTTTGATTACGCAGTTCAGGTAGTGAGAGAAGCCTTTGATACAAGTGCAGATGCGCTTTTTGATCCGCGTTTTAAAACAATTGAAGGCACAGCAGATATTTTAGAAAAAATTACAAAAGATATATACGCGGAATTTTTGCCCGAAGCAACGAGTGTACTTCTTTGCAGCGGAATACCGATAGGATTTTGTTTCATGAACCTTACCGGCGGACAGATTGCAAATATTCCTATTGTCGCAATAAAAAAAGAACATCAAGGCCGCGGGCTTTCAAAGCATATGCTGAAACGTTCAGTAGACAAGCTTATTGAATGGGTCGACAGCGGTGAAAAACATATACTTGAAGTTAACACCTGCACTGAAACAAACAATTTTCAAGCCTTAAAAATGTACCGCCATTTAGGTTTCAAAGAGGATTACAACTACCCGCAATCCTACCTTCCGACACGACGGCCATAAGATTAGCAGGGTTCCTGTGCGTAGCCCCCTCAACGGGAAGTGGACTTGCGATCTGGTGTTTACGCAGATTCCTACGTGCGTAGCACCCTCAACGGGAACTGGACTTGCACTCAACTATCTACGCAGATATCTACGTGCGTAGCACAAAAAAAAAGCTATGTACGTGAGGTGCATAGCTGTTGATTAGGGATATGTGTATCTTAGTCTCTAAGGAGTATGGTTTTATATTAGCAAAGTACCCGGAAAATTAAATCATACATTTTTATGATGTTTCGAAATACGACTATGTAAAATAATGTAAATTTTTACTATTAAGGTAGCACAAAATGTTATTTTTAAGGTTTATAATCACAGTAAAAAAAGTTAAAACTACAGAGGTGCTATGCAAATATCATTAAACACTTATAAACCGTACACACAAAACTACAAGGCATTAAACCAAGCCAAACCCATGCAGAAACATAATGTCAATTTTACATCAGGATACGGCGCCGAAGAATTTAATGTTATAGATAACCCTGATTTAACACCGAGAAGCAACGGTGAAAGATGGCGCAATATTGCAAAAGCAATAAAAATGATGACCATTGACCATTATAAAGAAACACACGGAATTTTCCCGCAAAAGCCAAAACCGCTCTTTACAGAAGAGGAATTCAAAAAATACCGTGACTCCTTCTACGAAGGAACAGACGCGGAAGGTATGAATCCGGAAGATTTAGTTCCCGGCAACCCGTATGATAAATATGTAATAGACGATTATTCGCCGGCCAGCGATGTCGAAGACTAATTCAAACATTTTCATGCTATAATTCTGTTATTAACAGATTAACGAAGGGATAAAAATGTTTGACAGTTTAAGCGACAGACTACAAAGTATAATCAGCGGCACAAGAGACAAAGAACTAACGCAGGAAAATATGCACGAAGCCTTGCGGGAAATCCGTCGTGCGCTTCTTGAAGCAGATGTGAATTTGCGTGTTGTAAAATCTTTCATCTCAAATATACGCGACAAGGCTGAAGGCGAAAACATTGTCCAGGGCGTTGACCCGTCGCAGCAACTTGTGAAAATTGTTCATGATGAACTTGTCGAACTTTTGGGAAAAGAAAAGAAACCGCTTGAACTTCATAACAATCCTGCTTTGATTATGATGCTTGGCCTTCAAGGGTCAGGAAAAACCACATCAAGCGCAAAGCTTGCAGTTAAACTTAAAAAAGAAGGCAAAAAACCTCTTATTGCAGCCTGTGACGTTTACCGCCCCGCCGCAATAACCCAGCTTCAAACCCTCGGTAAAGAAACTGATACAGAAGTTTTCACAATTCCCGGCTCAAAAGATGTTCAGGAGATTGTTCAAAAAGCTATTGAACATGCGAAAAACAAGGGGTTTGATGTCTTAATTCTTGACACGGCCGGCCGTTTACAAATCGATACTGATATGATGGCGGAACTTCTTTTGATAGACAGAATTTTCCATCCTGATGAAAAACTTCTTGTAATCGACGCGATGACAGGTCAGGAAGCAGTTAATGTCGCCGAAAACTTCGACGCACAGCTGGAACTTACAGGCTTGGTGCTTACAAAACTCGATGGCGACAGCCGAGGCGGCTCTGCTTTGAGTGTAGCATACTGTACAGGCAAACCCATTAAATTAACCGGAACAGGAGAAAAACTTCATGCGTTAGAAGACTTTTATCCGGAACGCATGGCAACAAGAATTTTAGGAATGGGAGATATCGTCTCTCTTGTCGAACGCGCACAAGAAGTTTTTGACGAAAAGCAGGCAAAAGAACTTGAAGAAAAAATGGCAAAAGCCGAATTTTCATACAACGATTTTCTGGGGCTTCAAAAGCAGATGAAAATGTTCGGTTCAATGGGCAATCTTTTGGGAATGATACCGGGTTTAAAGATTAGCAAAGGCGACCGCGATATGATTTCACATGAAGGCGAAAAACAGTTTAAGCGGATGGAAGTATTCATTTCGTCAATGACTCCCGAAGAACGTAACAAGCCTGAGCTGATGAACACAAGCCGCAAAAAACGCATTGCAAAAGGCGCCGGAATGGATTTGGCCGAAGTTAACACATATATCAAGCAATTTGAACAAATGCGAATGATGATGAAGGGAATGCATGACATGAAAAGTATGTTTGGCAAAATGGGCGGCGGAATGCCTGCTATGGGCAAAGCCGGAAGCGGCGTTCCCGGATTGAATCCGAAAATGGGCAAGCATGCAATGAATAAAGCCCTCAAAATGATGCGACGGTTTAAGTAAATAAATTGAAAAATGTTAAAATGTAAAGAATAAATGCAAACGAAAAATTGGAAAGCTAATAAAAGAGTTAAAACCAAGCCGGAACATTAAATTAGCAAAGCTGTACTTGAAAGTGATCTTATAAAAAGCGGGTTAAGTGAAATAGTAAAATGTTTGCGGCAAATCAGATTTTCCAGCGTATTCGTTTATTAAATTTGTGATTAATATCCACCTTAAATCAAAGTGCTCTGATAATTGACTTGATGTTTTCGTCCGTAATCTTCAAAAGCGCAACCTGACGTGATGTATCGTCAAGCTCATTGTGGGCTTTCAAAACTTCAGCGGTTTTGACAATGATTGTCTGGTTGCTGCATTTCAGAAGTTCTCTTACTGCATACATATCGTGCGCAAAATCAAGTGCGGTGTAAACAAAAGGGCTATTTTCATTCAACTCCTGATTTACAAAGCAAAGAAGTTCTTTTTCATTGATGTGGCTTAAAAGCTTTTTAATGTCGAGAATTTCTTTTTTTGTTTCTTTGTCCTCATCGTAAAGATACTCATCATTTTCGGTAAGAGTTTCGAATTTTTCATGCGCATTCAAAAGCACAACTGCGGTTTTGCTGTCATCGGCGTGAACCATAAGCCTTTCAAAGATTTCGTATATCTCATAATCAAAAACAGACGAAAGCGGAATAATTTCCCCCAATCCGTTAATGATGTTGTTCAAAACCAGAAGTCCGTTTTCCAAATCGTTCTCTAAAATTGAGAAAATATCTTTGAGATACGGAATTTCAGCGGCGATATTTTCGGACATTGTGGAATTTCTCATTGTTTCGATAATAGGAGAAAGCGCACCTTGTCTGCCGTATGATGTGAGAAATTTAACAGCCTTTAACTTTTCAAATTCGTCTTCGGATTTAAGCTTTTCGAGCGCGTTCTGGTATGAAAATTCGTCTTTCATAGCGCCGAGCGCCGCTGCACAGTTTGAATTCAAAAACTCATCATCTGTTTGGGAATTTTTTCTCAAAAGTTCAATTGCCAGAGGGTCTTGAATGTATGTGAAGAATTTCGCACAGTAGGTTTTTTCGTCATTAGAACCGGCTTCAAAAATTTCGAGCATTCTGTCAGTCAAATCTTCGTCAGCATATTTTACGAGGGTAGAAATAATTACTTCCTCGTATGAGGGCGAATATATTTGCAGAAACGAAAGAATATTTTTGTAATTGGTTTCATTAATAGCGTTTGCAATCCTGTCGGAAACATTTTGCTTAACGAAATCAAAAAGGAAATCGTCTTTTGCAACGAGCGCCTTGAACATCTCAACGTCTGCCGTATTCACAAGATGACAGGCCGCGGCTTCAAAATCCTGTTTATTTTTGCCCGTAAGTTTTTTTATTAAATCTTCAACCATTTTCCCGCCTGCAAAAAGCTAGTCAAGATAGAACACGGTAATAACTTTGTGTCCTTCTTCAGCGTATTGAACCGCGTTGTGTAAAGTTTTACTTGTATGAGAAAGGAAACAGATTAACTGGTTGCAATCGTCGATAATTTCTCTGTTGCAGACGCGTGACGCATCGGCAAGCGTCATCATAGCGCGGTCAGCGTGTTCGATGATGTTTGGAACACCGATTAACTGGTCTTGAACATCGCTCGGCTGCTGGCCGATTGTTTGCGGAAGAATTACTTTTAATTTATCGGGATTAGCTTTCATGGCACCGCGGATAGCAGCAGCGTTGGTACCTGAAGAACCGCCTGATGTGATAATTGTATTACCCTGCATAACAAGAGCGGTTGCAAGAGTTTCAATCATTTGCTGGTGTGTAATCGGAAGATTACGGCTTCCGATTATTGCAATTCTTTTGGCAGACTGTCTGATAGTAGCTAACTCCTGAGCCAGTTCATCAACCGTATGCGGTGAATCCGCGCTTACTGTATCCAAATCATCTACAGGAACCATAATTGATTGTTGTTCGTCTTTACTATCATCAGCACTCATAAAAATATCAAAATCTGCCATTTTTCCTACTTTCTTTTAACACGTTCGCCCGGCGGGTTTGACGGTGGGCGTAATTAAGTAATTGCAATAAATATTTTTTTCGATTATGCTGATTATAACACAAAACTTTAATTTTGGGAATAGGGTATATGGAAAATATATTGGAAAATCTTAACAGGGAGCAGAAAGAGGCTGTACAGACCGTGACAGGCCCGTTGTTGATACTGGCCGGAGCCGGCAGCGGAAAAACCAAAGTT
>OLZB01000950.1_pt1 | contig 12162 bp, 15 predicted proteins | sample 1673421 | NCBI WGS metagenome assembly OLZB01 (sample SAMEA103958111, study PRJEB25191) | human gut metagenome | biome: human-associated habitat [ENVO:00009003]; feature: intestine environment [ENVO:2100002]; material: feces | place: Germany | collected 2013/2015
GATACCTGCTTAAAGCTGCTACCAGTTATTACACGCAATGATAAATGGAGGGGGAGATTGTTTGGTTTTGTGTACCTATTTTTCGGGACACAGAAAGAAACATTTCCTGAATTCAGAGATATTGCGGTAGCAGATGGTATTGTTGAAAACATGATCATTATATACGGATGCGATATCTTTCAGGGTATTGCATCCGTTTTTTTGTTGAGAGGTTAAAAAATGCAGAAAACACTGGTGTGGCGTTCACAGAAAGAAAGAGAAAAAACATTTGTAAGAGGATGTGCAGAGAAACACGGAGAGAGAATTCTTGTTATCGGACAGCCTTACAGCCGAATCGGGGACGAGGCACTGAAGAATAATATCCGGATCAGAGAAGTGAGCCTGGAAAACTGCGTCAGAGAGATTGGCAGAGAAAGTTTCGCCGGATGTACAAGGCTTCGAACAGTAAGATCAGAGAAAATAAAAGTTATAAAAAACAGAGCTTTTTCCGGTTGTGTAAACCTGAGAAGTTTTGAAATCCCGGCTACAACAGAATATATTGGAAAAGGGGTTTTGTACGGGTGTAAAAGACTGCAGAAGACAGTTTTTGAAGAGAATAAGAAAATCATCCGAATTCCGGCAGAAGCTTTTATGGAGTGCCAGGAACTTTCCGGAGTAGTGCTTCCGGAAATGATCACTGAGATTGGGCGAAGGGCATTTTATAAATGTGGGAATCTGACAGAGATAAAAATTCCTCAGTCTGTGGAGCGGATTGAAAGAGAGGCGTTTTATCAGACCGGACTGCAGAAGCTGGAACTTCCTCAAAAGCTGAAATTTATTGGAGAGAGCGCTTTTCTGAAGTGCAGAAATCTGGAATATGTCCGGGTTCCGGAATATGTGGAAACTGTGGAAAAATGGGCGTTTCACGGGTGCAGTATGTTGAAAACAGTGGAATTTTCCGGGGATCCAGAAGTGCTGGGAGAATGGATCATAAATAAAGGGACAAAGATCCTGTGCAGAAAAAATACCAGAGTCGATGACTATTGTAGGAAGTATCGATTTGCGGTAGAATATCTGTAAAAGCGACCATTTTTTGGTGGAAAGAGGAGAAGGATGAGGGAAAGAAAACCTGTGATCGGCGTTACCTGTAATTTTGACTACAGGGATGCTGTTGGAATGGTTTCGGGCATGGGGATCACCGGGCAGGACTGGGACTTTGTCAGCGGTGATTATGTGTATATCCTGGAGAAAGCCGGTGCGATTCCTGTGCTGATCCCGCAGTATGGAGATCTGGAGGCGGCGAAACCGTTCCTGGAACAGCTGGACGGAGTGGAAACCGCTGTCCTGTTGATTGAGGACAATGAGGGGACTATCACCCGCTACGGAGTGGTCTATGACAACGGCATGCAGCTTTCACAGCTCTATGATGGAAAACATCTGCCCTGCTACCACTATGAGGCCGATATGACTGCTGTCGGGATATCCTCCCGGTGGGAGCCGGAGAACAGCAGGAATGTGACCTGGATCTATCTCCCTGCATCAAAAGGACAAATTGAGCGCGCCATGCAGCGTTCCGGCATTGCTGACCCAAAGGATATGCGCCTCTTTATAGCTGACAGTTCATTCCCAGAGGAAGTGGATGTAGCACTGGACTTCCAGTGCGATAACATCCACGAACTCAATGAGCTGGCGCTGGCTGTGGAGAAGTTTTCGATTCATGACCGCAAGAAGTTGGGAGCGGCAGTAAGCATGGCCAAGCCGGAAAACGCCAGCCAGATCCGCCGTCTGGCGGAAAACATGGATCTGTTTGAATTCGCCCCCGGTGCGCACACCCCCGCGGAGTGCGGGAAATACATGATCCAGAAATCCGGCCATTTTGAGTATGACCCCAATCTGGACGAGTTTTATGACTACGAGCGGTATGGCCTGCAGCACATGGACTATCAGTCGGGCGTGTTTACCGACCGAGGCTACATCGCCTATGTTGGCACAGTAGATCTGGAGGAACTGATGGCAGAAGATCCGGTGGATCAGTGCCAGCGGGAACAGGGGGTTCAGATGGGAGGAATGACATGATCCAACTTTTCATGAAACGAAGTGGGAGTCCTGTCATTGTCCCGCTCCGGTTTCCCGCATCTCAGAGCGCCATCACTGAAGCCTCCTGCCAGCTCGATGAGGCCAGCAGAGAAGGAAAAACAGAGATCGTCGAGATCAAAAGCGTGATCGCCAATCTGCCGTCGTACCTCGGCGGACTCGACCCTGATTCCAGAACACAGCTTGCACAGCTGAATCAGCTTTCGAGCATCATTGCCAAAATGGACTCCCGCGAACGGAACATCTATGCCGGCGCCTTGGATGGCAACAGCATCAATGATCTGAACGATATGATTCGTGTGGCGGAACAGGTGTCGGACTATATCCTCATTCCCAATGTCAATTCAGATGTGACGCTTGGCCGTTATGTCGCTGTTGCCGGTCAGATTCAGGGTGACCCCAGATTCCCCGAAGCGGCCTGGCCCTACCTGGACTTCGCGAAAATCGGCGCAGAATACTATGCCGAGCATGGCGGCGCCTATACCTATGCAGGCTATGTGCTCCGCAAGCAGGATGATGAGCTTGTCAGAGAGAAAAAATCGAAGATCCAGCTTGACCTCTCCTCTTCCCAAGCGCAAGTGAGTGTCTGCCTTCCGGCAACGAAGGAAGAATTGGAGCGAGTAAAAAGAACACTGGGAATCGATTGTTTTGCAGAGGCAGCAGTAACCAAGGTGTCGTTTTCCGTTCCCTATATGGACGAGCACATTCCCACTACAGGGGTCTGCGTGGAAGATGCAAACGAATTGGCTTGGGCCATTGAGGGGATGCAGTGTGAAGATGGTGAACTGCTGAAATATCTGTCGGTTCTTTCTGTGGAGCAGCCGGGGACTATGCAGGAGGCTCTCCGCTGTGCCATGAATCTGGACGACTATGAGCGCATTCCGGAGGACACTTACGAATACGGGCAAACCGTCCTTCGGCGCATCGGTGCTGATGACGAGCTGATCGATACCATCGACGGGTATATGGATTTTGAGAAGCTGGGTGAGGACACTATGGCGGAGGAAGGAGTCCGGCGAACCGAGTTTGGCCTGATCCGCCGATGCAGCAGCCCCTTCGCTGAGGAAACCCAGGCGATGGAGATGGGAGGCCTTTCCTAATGCCCCGTGAAACCGATCTGCTCCGCGTAAAGCTGGTGGCGCACACCCTCCTCGATGTGCAGATCCAGGAAACGGCCCTCTCCCCGGTGATCGTCAGCCACCCTTTCACATCTTCTGGGATTTCCGCACTTCGGAATGAGGATGGGAGCCTCTCCATGGTCGACCTGATCAACAATTCGGATGACTGCACAAGGTGGCGCAGAAAGGTTGGAGAGCAGATCGACAGCGCCGAAAATGTCCATCAGATCTTCGTACTGCTCAACCCGCCCTATTATCTGACTTTTATCAAATTTGCCGCCTCCGCTCTCTCGGAGAAGGATCTGGGACAGCTCTTATCCACCGCCTGGACCCAGGAGGAATGCCCCAATCAGGACTGCAATGTGAGCAAACGAGAACTGGTGGCCTTGTTCCGATCCGTCCCTCCGGAGTCCCTGATGGATGAGGAGGAGCGCACCGCACACCAGGCGCTGGAGGATACGGTGACGGTCTATCGGGGCGTTACCCCCTACAACGCCAAAAATATCAGGGCGCTGTCCTGGACACTGGATCGGAAAACGGCGGACTGGTTCGCCCACCGCTTCGGTGAGGAGGGAACGGTGTATGAGGCGCAGATTCGGAAGGAACACATCCTGGCCCTGTTCACAGGCAGGAATGAAAGCGAGGTCATCGTAGACCCGCGGCACCTGGAACAGATCATGGAGTCCCCGGAGCCGGGATTTGATATGCAAATGACCTGAACGACATGATCCGATGATTGGGAGGAATGTAAATGAAGAAGAAAATCATGATCACAGTAGCATCTCTGGCAGCACTGGGAGCCGCTGTCGCCGGCTATCTCCACTTCTCCGGCAGGACGCCTTTTGGTCATAGCTATTTCCGCTGAGCTGTGGTATTGTTCCGCATGAGGAGGTGAAGCAAATGGCCATTTCTTTATCGGAACAGTTGGAGAGTGACATCAAAGCATATCTTCACAAGACTTTTGGGACATATTTCTCCAGCCTTGATGAAAGATTTGCCGCAGATATTAAGGAAGATGTCATCAACGCATCGGATTTCCATCATGGATATTACAACGATGATGACATCTCCATCGCATTCCAGCGAGTAACTCTGGGTAGGATGGGACATCCTGACTGGCAAATTTACCATCCCTGTACGGATACGGAGGCTAATACCATGAAGCAGAATGTAAAAGTAAATACACCGATTCACATCAGGCCCGCTTCTCCCGAGGAAGCGGGCCTCTTTTATTCGGAACTCGAGGAGGCTGCCGACAAGAAGCTGGGTACGGTCGGCCATGTGCGGCTGGACTTCGGATCTTCCGGAAAAGGATTCTACCACACCTGGTGGCCCCACAACGATGACCAGTTCAACACCGAGGAATTCAAGGGTGAGCTTCAGGAAGTCGTGGATGCGCTTCGGGCTGATGGGCCGCTCAAGGATCTGGCCTCGATGAGAAGCTACTGCTACCGGAATGGAGGTGAGATCACCGAAGACGGCCGGTGCTATGGCTATGTCGTGGACACCGAGCATTACCGCTACTGCCTCCGCTGCACCCCTTCCCCTGGCGACTACCAGGGGTATCTCTACTGCTACGACCTGCGCCAGCAGCAGATGGCCCAGCAGGCAAAGCCTGTGGGCCGGGTCACCTTCGCCGATGGCAGCCGGATGGACTACACCGACGCACAGGAATATCTCCGGTGCATCCAGAAGGAACTGCCTCAGCATTCGGTCACGGGCTTCCGCTATGAGACGCTGACGGATGACCCGGTTGTTCGCAAGCAGGTGGACGATATCCTTTTCGACCTGTATGGCGAAGAAAATCCGCAATCCCTGACGGACTATGAAAATAGCTCTGGCCAGGGTATGAAGATGGGAGGAATGTAAATGTCTGTACCCAAAGAATGGTTGAGCTTTCTCCGAGAGCAGTTTCCCGCAGGCTCAAGGATCAAGCTCAGAGAGATGAAAGACCCCTATGCCCCGCTGGAGCCGGGCAGCACGGGGACTCTGGACCACATCGACGACGCCGGGCAGTTCCACATGAAGTGGGACAATGGCAGAACCCTGGCGCTGACCATCGGAGAGGACAGCTTCTCTGTCCTGCCGCCCGAGCCCACCACGCTGAAGCTGTATATGCCTCTGACCGCAGATCTCTACACCCGCAACGAGTATGGAGAGATGGAGGATGACTGCACTCAGTTGGACGGAAGGTCGTTGCGGGTCTATGAAGGCGAGATCCTCAGAGCTCTGATCAACAACCGGATGCCGGAAGAAGCCGAGAGCGGCATCATGCACTGGTATGGCGAGGATGACAGCGTCAACCAGAAGGTCAAATCCGCCGTGTTCACCGTCGAGGATCGGAACGGCCAGCTCTGGGGCGTTGCCGAGTGCCGCGTGGTTGGCACCCTCACCCCGGAGGAACTGACCACCCTGAAAGAGTATATCTCCGGACAGGCGTCGGATGGCTGGGGCGAGGGCTTCGAACAGCGGGAGATCTGCGCCGGTGATGACGAGCTGTATGTCCATCTGTGGAGCATGGAGGACGATTGGGACATCCAGACCGAGGCAGAACGCTTCGCGCCCAGAGTGGCGGAGGGGCTGCCGGAGATGTGCTTCTCCACCCTCAGGTCCACCGGCGATCTCATCTGCATCCGCCGGGGCGAGACCGGCTACTACCCCTCCGATTGGGACACCGGCGACAAGGAACAGAATGTGGAGCTGGCTGATCAGCTGAACGAACAGCTTGGCGTCAGCCCCATCCAGCGCCAGGCCATGGAGGTGGGCAGTATGTGCGGCTGGGATGTCCCCGGCGCTGATCCCGCCAAATACGAGGAGGACTACAGGCCCCAGATGGGAGGGATGACCCTTGAATGAAGTGTTCCGTGTGGAGCTGTTCGGCGGAAAAACGGATCGGTGGTGCGATCTGGAACTTCCGGCCAGCTACTATGGTCTCCAGGATGCGCTGGACAAGCTCCAGATGTCCTTGGGCGACAAACCGAGGTGGGAATTTCTTGAACACCACGGCTTTCAGTTCCTCCATGTCCATCTGACCCATGAATGCGATCTCTATCAGCTCAATGCGCTGGCAACCTGCCTGGGACAGATGAACGGCAGAGAAAGAACTGCCTTCGAAGGGCTGTTCAACATGGAGGTGGCCAAAAAATACGGTCCCATCAGCGTTGCCACCATGATCGACCTGGCCTACAGCGCAGACTGCTGTCATGTGGTCAACGCCACGACGGACGAGCAGCTCGGCAGGTTCTATGCGGAGAACGATTTCATCCCTGCCCTGGAAAAAGTTCCGGATTCCATCTTCGAGTATCTTGACTTTGAGATGCTCGGAAGAAAAGCCAGGTTTGAGGAGGGCGGCGTTTTCGCAAGCGGCGGGTATGTCACGCAGCACACCGAGCTGAAGCAGGTATATGACAGCCTGGCCTTGATTCCCGAAGCGCCGGAATACGGCATCCGCCTGACGGTCGGCAGGTATCCCTTCCACTCCAATGAGCAGCCGGATAACATGATGTGCCTGGATCTGCCAGCCACGCAGGAACGGCTGGATGCCGTGCTGGAGGCTTGCGGAGGCGCCTCCTGGTCGGAAATGGTCTTCCAGGTGGAGGACAGTGCGATGCCTGCGCTTCTGGAAAACATGGCCTGCGACGATATCCATGGACTGAACGAGTTGGCCAAATGCTTCAAGGAGCTGAGCACACAAGGAGAACTTTCCAAATTCAAGGCAGTTATCCTTGCGGCGGATTGTCACGATATCGCTGCCGCTGTCCAGATTGCGGAAAATCTGGATGACTACCTGCTCGAGCCTGATCAGCGAAACCCCGAGGAGGTGGCCATAGAGGAGCTTCGCTTCATTGTGGATGAGCATTCCCGGTCCATTCTGCAGAAGCACGTCGTCCTCTACAACTACGGTCAGGATGTCATGGCAGCACACAACGCTCTGCTGACCCCCTACGGGCTGGTTCAGCGCAGAGATGGCGAACCGATCCTCAGCGAAGAAACGCAGGCAGAGAATGCCGGAATGGAGATGATGTGATGGCGAGTCGGCAAACCAGGCAACTCCTGGATCTTCTGGACGGTTTTGAAATGACCAAATCCCAGCACGACTGGCTGGAACGGCGATTCGAGAACATGACGGTAAAAGAAAGCCTTCTGTTCCGCGGAGCAATGCAGATCGAGCAGCCGAGGATGACCTGCGATGTGATGCTGATTGCCAGTCAATTGGATCACTACGACCTGTTCTACGGCGCCGGGGACGATGCCCGACTTGGCAAATTTATCATGGAACAGATCCAGCGCCCTGCCTCCCAGGCACGTGCATTTCTTGACCCGGAGAAAGTGGGGGCAGCTTACCGCCAGAAAGGTGGGAACACCTTCTGCGACGGGCACTTCATCAGGGTCACCTCCCTGATCGATCCGTTTCTGGATGGCGCCCCGACGCTGAATCCCGACAAAGGCGACTACGGTATCCGAGTCAGGCTGGCAAGCCGCTTCAATACGGACGGCGTGTGGGTGGGATTCCCGGACACCGGCGAGTATATGGATGCCGCACACCCGGACGAGCTTCTCCTGGCGCTGGACGCACTGGAGGTGGAGTCTTTGAGCGAGTGCATTGCTGTGGATGTGGGCTGCTGCCTCCCGCAGCTGAAGGACATCCTCTCTCAGTACGGCTCCGCAGCGGAACTCGTCCGTCACGCCATCGACTTCGGCTATGTCTGGGCGGAACAGGGGCAGGGAGGACCCCAGTGGCTGGATAAATGGCAGGCTGTGATGGAGCTGGAGGATTGCCACCGTCTGGATTACGCCCTGGATCTGGCACAGAACCTCCACTGCTATCACTTCATGCCCCGTGACATGGAACTCGCCGATTTCGGAAAAGAGCTGGCGAAACGGGACGGCGTATACCCCAGGGACGAGCTGCTTGCCTCCTGCTTTGATGCGGAGGGGTATGCCAACCAGAGGATGAAGAACATGGGTCTGTCCGCCGCTGCGCATGGCTTCGTATCCTGGAACGGCACAGAGCTGGTCTATGAGTACAGTCAGCCGGATATGGAGCCGACCATGTCCATGTGAAAAGCCACCCACAGACCAGCCGCCGCAACGGAGGTGATGAAATAAGAAATGAAATAGCCTGAACACCACAGGGGCCGTTACCCGAAAGGGACAAACGGCCCCTGATTTTTTGCGCTCTTTTCGGGTGACAGCCCCGGAAAGGAGCCCGCATGACCACGACAAACCCCATCGCTGCGTACCTGAAGACCTATCACAAGGGAGCGGAAAGGGTCGTATCCAGCCGGGAGCTGGAGGCAGCTTTCCAGATCCGCGGCCCCGACCTGCGCCGGTTGATCAACAGCCTGCGTGGGGATGGCGTCCCCATCTGCAGCTCGGCTTCCGGCTATTATTACGCCGGTACTGAGGAAGAACTGCGCAGAACGATCCGGCAGCTCCGGAGCCGGATCAAGAAGATCGCCCACGCGGAACGCGGTCTCACCAAGGCGCTGGAGCAATCCATCGACAGCGGACAGATATCCCTTCCGCTGGAGGGCGGTGATACCGCTTGAAAAGCTTCATCCCCTGGGTGGGCGGTAAAAGCAAGCTGCTGTGGCTGATCCGAAAGCTGTCTCCCTCGCGGTATTCCCGGTTTATTGATGTGTTCGGCGGCAGCGGCACAGTGACCCTGAGCCGCCCCATCCAGCCGGGATGTATGGAGGTCTACAACGACTTCAACAGTGACCTGACCAACCTGTTCTGCTGTGTCAAAAACAGGACCATGGCGCTCCTGCTGGAGCTTGGCTTTCTGCCGCTGAACACCCGTGATGACTTCAATGTGCTGTATAAGTTTTTCTCCCGTGAGGAATTCACCGATGACTATCTGGACGAGGAGATGGAGCTGACCCAGCGGTATCTGAAGCCGCCGGATGCCAAAACCATCCGAAGGATGATGCTGGAACGGGCGCCTCGCGGAGATGTGCGGCGCGCTGCCGACTTTTTCAAGCTGATCCGATACAGCTTCAGCGGCGGTGCCAAGTCCTTTGCCGGAAAATCCTGCGACATCCGCCGTTTCTTCTACCTGATTTGGGAGTGCTCCCGCAGGCTGGCTGAGGTGGTCATCGAGAACAAGGACTGCGTCGACCTCATCCGTCAATATGACCGGGAAGACGCATTCTTCTACTGTGACCCGCCTTACTACGATGCGGAGGACTGCTATGCGGTGGGCTTTCCCAAGGAAGACCACCAGCGCCTCCACGATGCACTTCTGGAGTGCCAGGGGTATGTGATGGTTTCCTACAACTACTGTCCCTTCATCGTAGATCTGTACAAGGAGTTTTACATCTTCCACACCACTCGCCCCAACAGCATGTCGCAGAAGGCCGGAAGCGAGTATGAGGAGATTGTCATCACCAACTACGACCCCCGCCGCCACAATTCCGCAAGGCATTGGCAGCTCAACCTTTTCAACCTGTCTGCCGCGGATGAGGAGGAGGGAAAATACACCCTGATCCATGAACCCACAAAAGAACTCAAACAGGAGGAATGAACATGACATTTATCAAGTACACAAGCGACGGCAAGGCCGTCATCCAGCCCGCCGCCCTGACCTTAAGCGGGCTGGACAGGGAGGAAACGCTGGAGCTGCACACCCTGGAAAACGCCATCGTCCTGCTCAAGCAGGAGATGGAGCCTGCGGAGAAGGCTGCCGCCACGACAACTCTGCTGCGACTGGCCCACAGCCTGATGGAGGATATGCTGGCCGACTGGGAGGCCCAGGAGGACGATGGGGATATGTGCGACGGCTGCCACGGCTGCGATGAAGATATGCTCCCCATCCCCGCCGAAGCCTTTGCGGATGCCGGCATCCTGTACGATAACCTCTGTGTGTTCAGCGTGGACGGCGCTGTTCTGGTGGTATCCGATGACCACAAGACCACATGGAGCGATGCGCTGACCAAGGCGATCCTTGAAAGTGGGAAAGCCAATGACTAAAGACCACGCCTACCTCTATCTCAGTTCCTTCGCCGAGGCCAAACGGCAAAACGAGGTGGCTCTCTGGCGGGCAAGCCACTTGGAGAACATCGCCTGTAAGCAGGCCATCGAGGAGGCCATCCGCAGGGGTTTTGACGGGATGCACCTGAGTCACGACTGCGCCAGGGGCGTCATCGAAGACTTTGGCTTCAAGCGTGTGGGATGGGTGCTGGCCGCCACCATTCAGCTGAAGCCGGAGGATGGACGCTTCAGCCGCCGGAACAAGGAATGGGCCGCCGCGACCTTCATCCCCCGCAGCGACCGCAACTATGAGTTCATGGTGGAAAGTCACGCCGGTGTTCTGGACATTTTCGTAAATGAGTTTCGGGAGGCCCAGGATGCGCTTGGGATGTTTACGCGCTCCCACTGTGACGATATGACCGGGCATGAGCTGGAGGGCAAGGTGCTGGTCATGAGTCCGTTCACGCTGAAGGAGTCCTATTGGGCGCCGGAGAATCAGCTCTGGCTGGCGACCAGCGGCTTCGGCTGCGCCCCCAACGCCGCGGGCAGAGCGGTATACGCCACCTGCCTCGGCGACGGAGAGCAGACCCGGTGGAACCGCAGCGACTTCATCGGCATTCTCCGGGAGGAGCATCTGCCCGACTGGGCCAGAGAGAGCCTGAAGCAGATCCGGCAGGAAGATCCCGCCGAATCTCCCGATATGACCACCCCAACCATGTGAGTGAAAGGAGCTTGATTACCATGGCGACAGCCAAGAAGAAACAGCAGGAAGCCACAACGCCCCAGGTAGAGGCACGGATCGACCGCCTGATGGACGGAGATTTCAAGACCAAAGCCTTTGCCAGCGCCACCATCGGCGGCGCCTTTGCCGTCCACGGCATCCGGGTCATCGAGTCCGACAAGGGCCGTTTCATCTCCATGCCCCAGGACTCCTACAAGAAAAACGGTGAGACCAGGTACAACGACACCTTCCATGCCATCACCGCCGAAGCCCGGAACGCTCTGGTGGACGCCGTCAACGACGCCTACGAGCAGAAGCTCCAGGAGCAGCAGGAGCAGAAAAGCGACGCTCCCGACCAGGCCATGAGCCAGCAGATGTGAGCCGCTCGCCCTGAAGGGAGGTGATGTGATTTTGGTCCGCTTCACAATAGACAATCGCAATCGTCTGGTTTTCTATGGCAACACGGTGGGCTATGTGAAGGATGACGCCGCTGTTGTGGACGAGATGTTCCAGACGGATGAGCTGTCCCGCTACCTGGCCCGGTTGAATCTGACGCCTCAGTGGAAGGAAGGCGTATTTGACCGCCTTGCAGCCGGAGAGGCGCCCGGCGAGGAGCTGGGGCAGCCGCAAAAAGGCTGCCGCATCTGGCAGCTCCGGAAAGGCGTGGATGTCACCATGCGCTTTATCGGATATGAGGATCTGATAAAGCGGTTCGGAGAACCGGACGCAGACAATTATACGCAGGTCTTTGACGGCGATCTGGGTACCAACGATTTGGAGCAGATCTACGCCATCTGCCGGGACAGCCCGCCTCCCGGATATCAGGGCTACCGGATGGCTCTGTCCGATGTGGTGGAGCTGTACGATGATTCCGGCAGCGAGTTCTTCTACTGCGACCGCGTGGGATTCCGTCCCATCCAGTTCGACCAGCGTCAGGAGCAGAACGAATGCCACGAAATGACCATGTAGTTCGGGAGGATATAAGCCGCCCGGATTTTCCTTTGCCCAGCCGAGGCCGGGGGCCTCCCCAAACGCATCTCATGATCTCTTTCCAGCCAACAAACTACCAAAAATCATTTTTACTTACAGGAGGAATGTACCTTATGAAGAAGCTGTTCAAGAATATCGCCAATACTGCCAAGACTGCCGCCATCAACTGCCAGACCTCCATCGCCGCCTTCCACCGCCGCGCCGTCTGCGGCAACGCCGGCGAGGGCTATATCGATACCGCCGTCAAGGTGCTGATCGCCGTCGTTCTGGGCGCCCTGGTGCTGG
>OLZB01000953.1_pt1 | contig 12152 bp, 8 predicted proteins | sample 1673421 | NCBI WGS metagenome assembly OLZB01 (sample SAMEA103958111, study PRJEB25191) | human gut metagenome | biome: human-associated habitat [ENVO:00009003]; feature: intestine environment [ENVO:2100002]; material: feces | place: Germany | collected 2013/2015
AAATTTCAACATCTCTTATTCTCTTAATTTAAAAAGATAATAAAATAAAGCTCTATATGTTTAGTAATCAATCAGAAATAAAAAAAACAGGCAAGCAAAAGCCAGCCCGCTTATTTCATTTCTGAAACAAAAAAGGATTCACATTAACCTAAAATGTATAATTTAATTAGTATTCTATACCTTGTCTAGCCATTACTCCGGTATCAAAGTAATGTTTAATAGGCTTCATCTCTGTTACAAGATGTGCCATTGCTACCAATTCAGGGTGAGCATAACGACCTGTCAATACAATCTCAAGATTTTCAGGCTTATGCAGCAATGTATCTTTAATATCACTAACTTTTATCATATTCATAGATGTACAAATATTTATTTCATCAAGAATAATCAACTGATATTCACCGGAATTAATTGCTTTCTTAGCAAATTCCCAACCTTTTTTAGCTTCTTTGTAGTCATCCAAACAAACATTATGTGAATAACAAACTCTATCCATACCAAACTGTACAACATCTAAATTAGGTAAAAATTTTGAAGATGAAGTGATTTCACCGTAAGTAGTAGCGCCATCTCCTTTAGTAAACTGAATAACCAGAACTTTCCAACCATGGCCTAATGCTCTAAGTGCTAAACCTAAAGACGCTGTTGTCTTACCCTTGCCGTCTCCTGTATAAATTTGAATATAACCATGCTCTAACACTCAACTACCTCCAAAATACACTTCCTCTTTTTACTATAATAATATCCTATTTTTGAATAAAGATAATCGTTCAATGGATGGATAAATTAAAGTAAAAAGAAAACTCATTTTCTTCTTATTTTGTCTTAATCTCGTTCCCGATTTGTATAATTATAATAGAATAAATTTAACTCTTTGACTAATATTTTAATGTCTGCATGCCAAAGTTTTTACAATTATTTTATGTTCATTTTAGAAAGTGCCCATTTATAACCTTTTTGGGTAATATGCAAAAATTTAAAAATTTTACAATTATTTTGTTAAATATAATTAAAAAACACTTGCACAATTCCAAAGAAGTCAGTACAAGTGGTTTTCAAAGATATATACCTTTTATGAAGAATTTTAACATAACTAAAAAGGTTATTTTGCAATAGGTCGTTAAGATAATTTACGAATTAATTCTTGAGCTTCTTCGCATTCAGGAAATGTCTCTGCTATTTTTTCGGCATACTTAAGAGCTTCGTCCGTATTGTTTAAATTTTCATAACATTTTGCGATATTTAATAACACATTTATATTCATTGGAACTTTTTCCAACATATTCTTAAATATAGAAAGGGCTTGTTCATAATTACCAAGCTCAAAATAACAGAGTCCTAAAAGATTTTGAACATCCGGCATTTTTTCCAATTCATAAGATTTTACAAGATACATTTTAGCAGTCTCATAATCACCAGCAAGATGATAAATACGACCGGCAATAAATAACAAAAATGCTGAATCTGAACATTTCTCCATTGCTTTTGTAATTTGTTCTTTAGCTTCAACAATTTGTTTCAAATGTGTTTTATTCAACGCAGAAAAAGCTAAGCCATTTGGATTGTCCGGCTCCAATTCAATAGCCTTTTGATAATATTTATCAGCACTCTCAAAATCAGATGTAGAATGAAGATAATTGGCGTACTCAAGCACTATTGAATAATTATCAGGTTCACAACTATACGCTTGTTCAAACTCATCTTTTGCATAATCAAATAATCGTTTATTTAAATAGATAACTCCAAGATCTTTATGGGCAGGAGCAAATTCCGGATTTAAACGACAAACTTTTTTCAACATTTGCTCAGCTTTATCTATATCATCAGTTTTAACACAAAGCAGCGCCAATTCATAATAAAGTTTGTAGGATGTTGTTCCTTGCGTAATAATCCGCTCATAAATTTCCTTTGCTTTTGTATATTGCCCAATTGACATATATATACCAGCAAGCTTCTTTAAAATATTAGTAGCTTTAGGATTTAATACTACTAATTGTTTCAATAATGAAATAGCTATTTCATACTCACCAATAACCTGATAACAACAAGCAAGATTATACTTATAAGTAAATTTTTGCGGATAAGTTGAGGCAAGATAAGTATAATGTTCAATAGCCTCTTTAAATTTACCGGCTTTTACCTCAGAAAGAGCCCATGCAACAATATAGCTATCCTCTTCCGGTTCCAATTCATGCGCTTTTGCAAAATACTCACAAGCTTCTTGATGCTTATTTTGCAATTGAAGAATTGACGCCATATTAAAATATGTCAAAGAATCCGTTGTATCAACTTTAGATGCTCTTTCATAAGTTTCAAAAGCTTTATCAAGCTGTCCTATAGTTAAGTAAGATGTACCTAAATTATTGTACAACTGCACGTTTTCAGGATTCAATTCAATGGCTTTTTCTATATAAAATACACTATCTTCAAAATTTTTAGAAGCCATACAGGCAGTACCGACAATATAGTATAAAGAATAATCATCCTCACTATACTCCAGACCTTTTTTACCAAGTTCTATAGCTTTATCATTTTCATTAGTTTTTATATATACAATTGCTAAACTTTTATATGCATCTACATATTCCGGACGCAAGTCCAAAACTGTTTGATAAGCATGTTTTGCGGCAATAAAATCACCCAGATTATCATAACAGCATCCCAGATAATACCAACATAAAGCATCATCCTGACGATATTTTATAACATCTTCAAGAATAACCCTTGCAGCATCAAAATTCTCAAGATTAACTTCGCACAATGCCATTAAACGCTGTGCATCAATATCTTTTGAATCTTTTTCCAAAATTTTTGTTATTTCTTCTTTTGCCTCTGTATATTTAGAAGAATCAATCAATTCATATATTTTATCAATTTCTTTATTATCCATAATTAAATTATATCGCAAAAACGAAATAATACCAGGCAACAAAAGGGAAGTTACGCTTATTCAAAGACATCTTTATATTGTTCCAATAGTTTTGGCTCTTTAACATACTTTCTTAACAAAATCTTAGCATCTTCCTTAAAAAATTCAGGAATTCTTACTAGCGTATACAATAACCGTTCATGTAATGATTCATTTTCAATCTTTACTAACTTCGTATATTGCCTGGGTATATTTTCTTTTGGAAGTAAATGTACAAAACTGGCAAGATGCTCTATTGCCTCAGGCAGGACATAACGTTCCGCAATGTTATAATACCTATCAATACGTTTCGGAACAATTTCAGCTAATTGCGCAGAAATATCATCTTTAATATTTTTAGCATCAGGTTTCAATTTTTTAGCCATCAATGGAATTTCATTTAATAATATCACCTGAGTTTTTACATCTTTTGTCAGCAGCAACCTTTTATAATAAGGAAGAGAATCTTCATATTGAAGATATTTCAAAACATAAGCCAAAGCTTGATTTATCTTTGGTTTATTTAAAGCAAGACACTGTTCTATACATTCTTTCTGACAATTGGCAGGAAGATATTTTATCGCCAAAGCAAGGCCTGCTCTAATATCATCTTTATTCTGTCTTTCTGAAAATAAGCTTTGCCATTTTCGAATAACATCATATTCAGGAGTTTCTTTAATTCGATTAAGAACAGCTAAAGCTATCTTATTCTCATTCTTAACCCTGTTTACAACACGGCAACCACCCCAATCATAATTATAACCTTTTATTCTGTTGTAACCGTCAATAACCTGTCTATTAGAAGCATATTTATCCTCATCAGTACATTTTATACCTCGACTATACTCATCAACAATTCGTTTTGGAAGCCTTGTATCCTCATCAAGAAACTTATTTACCATATATCCGCTTTTTAATCCCGCAAAATAAAATTTCCCGCGTTGTGTATATCGCCCTTCATGTTTTGTCCAATAATTTGCACTGTTTGACTCTGCATAAGCACCATGACTTTTAAATGGATGCCATCCTTCACCTTTTAATTGGTGATAAACTTTTATTACAAATTCATCAGGATCATCAAACATTTTATCCACTTTGGATGATGTCCATCCCTTTAAACCCTCAATTTTATATACAGCACCCTTTCCGCCTTTATCAAGATAAACAATATCAATATCATCATCAACAAAAGGTTTGATAATTTTGTACTTTTTAAAAACTTTATTTAAAATTTCTACAGCAGAATCCGGACGAGATTTCATAATTTCATTCATTGAAGATTTTGAGTCCGGAGTATACCCTCTAAGTAATAAAGTAACTTTATCAAAAGCCTCAAATATCTCATGAATCGCCGTTTTTCGAATTTCTTTTGGTAATTTATATGTAATAAATTCCGGCAATTGACCACAAACAGGATACGTGTTCGGATGCTCCTCGAGAAGTCTAGATATATCCTTCTGTCCATCTACAAAAATTCGCTTTCCTAATTATTTTGTCAAACCTGTAAAAGTAGTTCGCTTTTTATTACAGGAATAATTTTCATATCCTACAGCTGAAATTAACCTATTTTATACTCCATAAACACTAACATTATTATAAAACTTCTAAAAATAAATTTTGATATTATATTTATTTTTATTAACTTTTATTTAAACCACACAAAATAATCTTCTTATTTCAACTATTTGACCCGTAATTTCAATCCCCATTTAACAAGACTATTTATTATACCCTGCGGTAATAACGAAATTATATGAGCAAACTTAGCATCATACCCTATAGTATACGAACATTTAGGATTAGGCTTTTCAGAAATATTTTTTATAAAAGCTGCAACATATTTAACATCTAATCCACGATTTGAATTTTTCAAAGCATTATTCTTTAAAAATTCAAGCTCTTTTTTATATTCGATGCACCCCTCTAAATTAGACAAATTATTATCAACAGATTTTTTCCAAATAGGAGTTGCTATTACTCCTGGTTTCACAGAAATAACTTTGATATTTTTATGGTTTTCCAAAGATAGAGCGTTAAAAAATATATCCAAAGCTCGTTTTGATGCACAATAAGGACTTATAAAAGGAAAATTCCCAAAACTTGCCATAGAACTGATATTTATAATTTTACCATTTTCTAATAAAGGTAAAAGCTTTTGAGTAAATTCAATATGCGAAAATGTATTAACTTCAAACTGCTCGCGTAAACTATCTGTACTTAAACATTCCACCGGGCCAGCAACTACACACCCGGCAACATTTATCAAAATATCAATTTTCTTAGTCTTTGATTTTATAGCCTCTGCAGCATCGACAATTGACATCTTATTCGTCATATCCATATAAAAATATTCAACACAAGAATCCGTAATGATTAAATCTTTATTTCTATAAGCTGCAAAAATTTTAAAATCACCGGACTCAACAAAAATCTTTACTAATTCTTTGCCAATTCCTGATGTTGAACCTGTTATTACAACTGTTTTTGTCATTCAATACCTCATTTCTGGAACACAATGGATAAGTCCTTTTTGACTTATCCATTATAACACTTTATTTGATTTACTTTTTGGGAACTACATACCCATGTAAGATGCAAACAATGGTAAATAAAGAGCTGCAGCCAGTACAAGTACTATAGAACCGATTACAATCAACATTATCGGCTCAATCATCTTAGTCATAACATCGATAATCGTATCCAACTGTTTATCAATATAATTTGTAGCCTGTCCCAACATATCACCCAAACGACCTGATTGCTCACCTGTAGCAATCATAAACAAAATCATTTTAGGCATTGTTCTTGTAGCCCTTAATGCAGCTGACAAATGTTGACCTTGTTGAACTCTTACGGTAGCCTCTTCAACTCTTGTTTCTAATGTATGATTTGTAAGAGTCATATTTGACAAATATAAACATTCCAAAATTGGAACACCCGCATCATACGCAACCTGCATAACTGCAATGAAGTTTGCAAAATTTGAATACTGAATTAAATCTGTTAAAACAGGAACCTTTAATACAAATTCATCAATTTTCCATTTACTAGGTTTCCATCGGAACAAGAAGTTGATAAACATACCAACCGCAGCAAATCCTAAAGGTATTGCTAACCAGTTCTTTTTAAGGAAAAGTCCCATTTCCATCAAAACTCTTGTAATCCAAGGTAATTGCATCCCCATTGAATCAAACATCTCTTTAAATACCGGAAATACAAATACCAACATGACAACAACAATAAATACAGCCAATAAAATAACGAAAACCGGATACATTAATGTACCGATAACCTTAGATTTAATTGCAGCTTGCTTATTAAGAAGCTCCAATAAACGATCCAGAGTTTTTTCAAGTTCACCGGAATCTTCACCGGCTCTTACCAGACCGATATATACCTGCCCAAATTGCTCAGGGAATTTTGCAATTGTACCGGCAAAGGTACCGCCGTTCATAATCTGTCGTCTCAATTCTGTTGCACACTGACGAATTCTTAATTTTGCAGCATCATTTTCAATAAACAGCAATGATTCAATAATTGGAATACCGGCCGCCGCCAAAATCTGCAAAGTTGAAGTAAAATCAATCTGGTCAGCTAAACCAAGTTTTGGCATCTTACCGGTCGGTTTTTTCTTATCTTCTTTTTTTGCAGCCTGCTCTTCCGCAACATTTGTCGGTGTAAAACCTAATCGTCTGATAGCTGCACGTGCTTCACGCAAATCATCAGCTTCAACTTTTCCTTTTACAAGTTCATTTGTACCATCTTTAATTGCTGTATATGTATAAACTGTCATAATTCCCCTATTCGCCTGCCATACCTAAGACACGAACAAATTCTTCAATAGTTGTCCAGCCCTTTAAGATATGATTGTAACAAGATTTATGCAATGTAGTCATACCATTACCCACTGCACTTTCTTCAATTTCCAAATCGTGTGCACCTTGAGCAATAAGTTTTTTAATTTCTTTTGTAATTTGCATGATTTCATATACACCCAAACGGCCTTTATACCCCTGGAACCCGCATTTATTACAACCCTTTGCTCTATAAATAGGTGTTTCCATAATCTTTTTAATTTCATCTTCATTATGAGTAACCATCATTGCTTCTTCTCTAGTACAATGATATTCTTCCTTACAATCATCACAAAGTTTTCTTACAAGACGTTGTGCAATTACACCTGATAATGTTGAAGATACCAAATAATCTTTTGCACCCATTTCTATCAAACGAGTAACAGTTGCTGCAGCAGAGTTGGTGTGAACAGTACTTAATACCAAGTGCCCTGTTAGTGCTGCTGAAATTGCAATTTCAAGAGTTTCATAGTCACGGATTTCACCGACAAGGATAATATCAGGGTCCTGACGTAAGATAGCACGCATACAAGAAGCAAACGTGATACCCGCTTTTGCGTTAATCTGAGACTGGTTAATACCTTCAAGCTTAATTTCTATCGGGTCCTCAATTGTTGTAATATTAACAGATTCATCATTCAAACTTTTTAACACTGAATACAGAGTTGTAGTTTTACCGGAACCGGTAGGACCTGATGTAAGAATAATACCGTTTGGACAAGATACCATTTGCTTAACTTTTTGAATATCAATGTCATTTGCACCAACAAGACTGATTTCTTTGTCCCCAGATTTCAAACTAACCGCAGGAGCAAGAACACGAATACAGACCTTTTCCTTTCCGGAAACAGGCAACGTGTTAATACGGAAGTCATACGAACAGTTATTATATGATATTGAAAACGTACCATCCTGCGGACGTCTTTGCTCTGCAATATTCATTCTGGACATAACCTTAAAACGTGCAATAACCGATGTTTCAACCTTTTGTGGAACATCCAACACCTTTTGAAGCATACCGTCTTTTCTATATCTCACGATATAACCATTCAATCGCGGTTCTATGTGAATATCTGATACCTTATTATCAATTGCGTTTGTAATAATCTGATTAACAAATTTTGCAACTGAACCGGTAGAATCCTGTAATTCAGCATCAACTTGTTCCCATAGTGTAGCTTCTTCTTCTGTATCAAGAGTTTCTGTCTTAATTTGTTCGATAATTTCTTCGGTCTGTCTTTTTTGTTCAGAGAAGAAAGTATTAATAGCAGTCTGAAACTCATAATGAGTCATCAATAACTGCTTAGGATTTTGCCCAGTCAAATAAATGATTTCTTTCAATACATCCATTTTGATAGGCTTAACTACACCTAAAATCAGGGTTTTTCCATCTGATGAAATAGGTATAACAGAATTAGCTTTTACAAAATCTTCAGGTAATATGTTAACAAATTTCTTTTGATTTGCTAACTGATCAGCAGAAACTAGTTCATAACCTGTTTGAGTATGTAAAACTTCCTTCAATTGCTCTAAACTAATAAGCCCCATCTCAAACAACATAGAACCAATAGGAATACCTTTTCGCTTAGACTCTGAAAGAGCCTTCATTAATTGAACTTCAGTCAGGATTCCTTTTTCTATCAACATTTCACCTAATTTGGCATTCGTACCGGACTTAGGAGGTTGAGTATTTGAAGCCAATGGAGATTTAGGAGCAGCAGGTGCAGCAGGCTGCTGCGCACCAACTGCAGGAGCAGAAGGGGTTGATACCGTTGCTCCTGGCAATAATGAAGTCAACAACTCTTTTAAATCATCATCTCCAACCAACATAAATTTTATTGATTGTGAAAATGTTTTCTTTAAAACACCATTGATATCATCTTTATTTGAATTTTTTGAAACTGCAACAAAAAGAAAATTATCTTTCACACTAATTGGCACAAACTGATATTGTATCATCAGATTTCCGTCAATACTGTCAAGTATCTTTTTATCTATGCTGTTTTTAAGTCTTAAAATTAGTGCGTTCATTATCCAGGAATTTTCTCTTCAATTTTTTATACAAAATTTAGTAAATTTATATAATACTTATAAAATTATAATGCAGTATCATTACCAATTGCATCTTCAGTATCAATAACAATTTGAGGTGTTAACATTATAACCATCTCTTCTTTTGATTTAGTAGTACTTGTACTTCTGAAGAACATGCCGATTACAGGTAAATCACCTAGGAATGGAATCTTGGTAACGTTTTTACTTTCGTTTTCCTGAACCATACCACCGATTACAAGAGTTTCACCGTCTTTAATACGTACACCTTTTAAATCCAAGTTTCTTCTTTGCAATAATGTTGCAACCAAATCCTGATCTCCGGTTTCACCTGTAGCGTATAATTGGGAAGCAATAGTAGAATAGTCAGGTTTCACATCCAAAGTTACATAACCATCAGGGCTGATAAATGGAGTAATTACAATTTTTATACCATTATCATCTTTGATTTCATAATCCTTTTGAACCTGAGCTGAACCTGAAGATGAACCGTTATCCAAATATTGTGAAGTAACTTTAGCAACATAGTCTGAAGTTAAGTCGATTGTAGAACTTTGTCCACTAGTTAACAGAACTCTAGGATTTGCCAAAACTCTGCCTTTTCTGCTTTCAATCAAATAGTTTACGGAATATACCAATTGAGGAGATGTTCCCCACTTAGTAACTTTACCAACAGTATCATAGGACTTAGTTTCATCATCCCAAGTGCCAGTATCAACTAATGTATATCCATGACCTGCAAAGAATACAGGATATTGCGGGTCTGTAGAAAATCCTTGCCCACCACCAGCATTAAATGAGAAGTTCTTACTTAAGAATTGCCAAGTATTGTCGAATGTCTTACTTCCTTCTTCTGACAGTGATATAATTTGAACTTCTAAATAAGCTTGTGGAGTCTTTTTGTCATTTGCAAGAATATAATCTCTAATCATATCTATTTGACTTGGAGAACCACCGATAATTTGAATTGTGCCAAGAGTTGGAAAATATGACACAGATAAGTTTTTAAATGGCAACCCTTCAATTCCTGTTGCAGACACAGATGAAGAAGCAGAACAAAGCAACTTACCTCCACCTACAGCGATAGAACCACCACCTGAAGAGCTTCCTGAATCACTATCACCACCACCGTCATCGGCAGCAAAACCGGTAACAACACCTGCAGCAAAACCTGAAGCACTACCTGCATCTCCACCGGAACTATCAGAGGATTCTTCCCCTCCACCTTCAGCATCATCTCCACCAGATGAAGTTGTAACAGCACCACTAGAGATGGTAGAAGGAAGAAGGTTATCACAAATCAAACCTGCCATTTCTGCCGGAGTAGTATGATTAACTTTAAAAGTAGTAATTGTTGGTTTTTTATCAAACTGTTCAACAATTCTTCTTGCCATAGCAACATCATTTTGAGTACCCATTACAATCAACTCATTTGTAGCAGGGTTGATTGTAACAACAGGTTTAATTGAAACACCTGGGTTGATTCTATTTTTATTAAAAATATTTGAATTCAAAAATGAGGCAAGAGCAGAAGCATTAACATATTTTACAGGAATCAAAGTCATACCTTTAGAAGCAACAGAAACTGCCGCATCCTTTTTGGACACAACCATTGTATTAGCTTGAATATCATAGAACAGATTATTAGTTTTAACAACAAGATTTAATGCTTCTTCAAGAGATATGTCCACCAAATCCATAGTAACAGTACCTGATACAGATGGAGAGAAAATAATATTCATGCCAGCTTGATCAGCAAACATTCTCAAAACCTGCTTAACATCCGCGTCTCTTAGACTTAAATTAACAACAGAATCAGCGTTAGGAATCTTAACACTTGAATTTATATCCAAAGAGGTAATCTCTTCGCTTGATCTTATTGCCGGTGCTGAAGAATTATTATAACTAAACAAATCTCCTACCGCAAATGCTGCTGTCATAGAATTTGTTACCACGAATGCTGATAACATAACACTTGCAATAATTTTTTCTCTAATCTTATTTTTCATATCTGCTCCTGCTTATTAAATTATCCTTTTCTACCACCAAATCTGTTTTTTAAATTATATAAATCGTTTTGGGTTTTACTAAAATCTTCTCTTGAGAACAACTCGCCTATACCTGCTGCGTACACGTTAGAACCTAAACTCACAGTAATCCATGAAGGATTAATTTGTAAAACTTTATATTCCTGTCCGATAATTTTATCACCTTGTCTTACCAGATAATCTTTATCATCAACATTGATAATAGCTGAAGGGTTCATCTTATTATACATAATACCAACAACCTTAGTTCTGGTAATTTTTGCTGCCGCAGAAGAGCTAGGTGCCAAAGAGGTAGGAGGAACAGGAAGATTAAAACTATATGGACTTATATCATCCGGCTCCCTTATTACTGTATCTTTAAGCTTTTGTAACTTAGCAATTTCTGAATTATGAGCAGCAGCTTCTAACAATGCTGAATTTTTAGCATCCTCAAAGGCTTGAATTTCATCAGAAGGCATAAATGGATCCGCACGCCCTATGGTTGTAACATCATAAGAAACCATAGTACTTGCTTGATTTGAATCAACGTCAATGTCAACATTACCGTCTTTAGGAACATCTACATCAGCTTTTGGAGCAGGTGTAGGATTAGCAGCTACAGGTGCAGGAGCTTCTTCTTTTGCTCCCCCAATATTTTGCAATACTCCACACCCTCCGGCAATTATACCGACAGAAAATACTACAGCTAACAATGTTAATACAAACTTTCCACGCTTGCTGAATGTATTATCTACCCAACTCTCATTCCTATAATAATTTGTGTTCACGTTATTCCCACCCATCTAATAAGTTTATATAACAACATTATATTAAAGCTCTTGCATTTGTATATCAGTTATTTAATGTATTTAACTTACAAATGACTACTCTCATAACAATAATATCATAATCCAGCATTTAAGGCAAAAAACATAATAATAAGACAATTTTTAATATAATTCTCACAAAAACCCTTATTTGATGGGGTTTTTGACAGTTTATATTTTGTAACAGTTGTTAATTCAACGAAAATTTCAATCTATTGATTTAGATCTAATTAATGACGAATACTCAATCTTTCTAATTTTCTAACAAAACGAACAATCTTTGCCTCAGATTCAGCAGTAATAGAATCAACCAGAATAGTTTTACACCCGAGAAGTTTACCGCATAAGATATCTGTTAACGGCCTATCACCAACAATAACACATTCAACAGGGGTAAAATCGTATTTACTTATGAATTTCATTATATTTTCTGTTTTAGGCTTACCCGCATTGAATAAAATAGGGAAATGTGAAATTTTCTTAA
>OLZB01000955.1_pt1 | contig 12138 bp, 12 predicted proteins | sample 1673421 | NCBI WGS metagenome assembly OLZB01 (sample SAMEA103958111, study PRJEB25191) | human gut metagenome | biome: human-associated habitat [ENVO:00009003]; feature: intestine environment [ENVO:2100002]; material: feces | place: Germany | collected 2013/2015
CTCCCTTCTCAATGGCCAATACCTTAGCATCATAGCCGTAGTTGTCGTTGACCTGGATGTGGAATTTCTCCCCCACCCTGCGGCCCAGCAGAGCCTTCCCCAGGGGGGACTCCTTGCTGATCAGGCCGTGGAGGGCGTCCTGCCGCATGGTGGTGACCACCTGGTAGACCTCCGTGTCCCCCTCGTCCTCCAGAAAGACGGTGACCTTGTCGTAGAGGGCCACCCCGTCGCTCTCCTCCGGCTCGGGGAGCACCACGGCGGTCTTGATCATGTTCTCCAGAAAGCGGATGCGGCTCTCGTTGCGGTTCTTCTCCTGCTTGGCGGCCTTGTACTCGAAATTCTCGCTGAGATCCCCGAAGGCCCGGGCCTCCTTCACCGCCTCCAGCAGCTGGGGCCGGAGCTGAATCCGGCGGTAGTCCAGCTCCTCCCTCATCATCTGAATGTCCTTCTTGGTCAGTTCGTTGTGCATGGCGGAATCCCTCTTGTTCTTGAAATCTGAGAGGTATTATACCACAAACGGGCCGCCGGGGCAAATGGCCCCGGCGGCTTCTCTGGGTCGATTCACTTATTTGCCCAGCTCCGCGCCGCCCCATTCCACGGCGGTGAAGCCGGTGCGCGCCGGGGCGGTCAGCTCCTGCATGGCGGACTTCGCCGTTTCGTACAGATCGATGGGCGCCCACTGCATATCCGCCGCGCCCTCGTCCAGCCGGGACAGGCGCAGGGTATCCTCCACCAGATCGATCATGCGCTGGGCTTCGCCGTAGATCTTCTCCGCAAAGTGCCGGGTGTCCTCCGGAGGAACCAGCCCGTCCTTCATCAGCTCGGCGTAGCCGGAAATGGCATGGAGCGGGGTTTTCAGCTCATGGGAAACGTTGGCGGTGAATTCCCGGCGAAGAGCTTCCGCCTTCTGCTTCTGGGTCACGTCAAACAGCAGCAGCACCACGCCGAAAACCGCCCCGTCGGATCTGACCGGACTTGCGGCGGCGAGATATTCTCCGCCGGTCAGAGCCACGTTTTCCTCCGCCTTTTCCCCGGTGAGGGCTTTCTCCACCAGCGCGGAAATGGCCGCGTTCCGGTTGGCGACGCCAAAATCCGCACCTAAGCAGTTGGGGGTGATCTCCAGCAGCCGCGTGGCAGCAGGGTTGATGCTCAGCACCGTGCCGCTGCTGTTCATCAGCACCAGTCCCTCGCTTAAGGAACGGGTGACGGTGTTGAATTCCTTCTGCTTCTGCCGCAGTTCCTGGGACTGCGCCCGAAGCTGAACCTGCTGGGAGTCCAGCCGCCGCAGAAGGGGCTGAATTTCGACGTACTCCCGGTTGGACATGGGGTCGTCCAGATTCAGCTCGTTCAGAGGCGCGACAATGTTTTTCGTCAGCTGCCCGGCAAGAAGCGCCGACAGGGCGACGGCAATACCGATGACCAGAATGATCGGCTTCACCACCCCCACCACCAGATGGGGCACCGTGTTCTGCGCCGCGGAAAAGCGAAGCACCGTGCCGTCGCTCAGGCGCTGCGCCGTGTAAATATACCGCTCCATCAGCGTGTCGGAATAGCGGAAGCTGGTGCCGGAACCGGTGGCCAGCGCGGCCTTTACCTCTTCCCGCTCCAGATGATTCTCCATCACGCCGGAATCGGAGCGGCTGTCATAAAGCACCGTGCCGTCGGCGGCGATCCATGTGATGCGCCGGTCGGAGGTATCGAGATCGTCAAAATAGGAAACCCCTTCCGTTTCCAGCGCGTGGGCGACCAGCGCCGTCTGCAATCGCAGCTGCTCCGCCTGAACGTCGGAAAAGTAGGTGTACAGCGCCCCCAGAATCAGTGCCAGCGTGGCCAGCAGCACCGCCAGCGACGCCAGAAAAATCGAGCGAAAAACCCGCTTCGTCATGGCCTACGCCTCCATCCGGTAGCCAACGCCACGGACGGTGCGGATGTATTCGCCGCACTGCCCCAGCTTCGTGCGCAGGGTGCCGATGTGTACGTCCACCGTCCGGGTCTCCCCCACGTAGTCCGTGCTCCAGATGCGTTCCAGCAGCTGATCCCGGGTAAAGACCCGGCCGGGATGCTCCAGAAAGAGCTTCAGTAACTCAAATTCCTTCAGCGTCAGCTCCACCCGGGTATCCCCGGCGTAGACTGTATGGGACGCGGAATCCATCCGCAGATTCCCCATTTGCAGCAGTCCGGGAGTAGCCGCGGGAGCGGCCCGGCGCAGAACCGCCCGGATGCGGGACACCATCTCCATCATGCCGAAGGGCTTGGCGAGGTAATCGTCAGCCCCCAGATCCAGCCCCACCACCTTGTCATACTCCGTCCCACGGGCGGAAGCAATGATGACCGGGATGCGGGCGGTGGCGGGATTGCCCCGGAGGGCTTTGAGAATTTCAATGCCGTCCATTCCGGGCAGCATGATATCCAGCATAATGAGCTGGGGCTGGGCGTGGCTCAGCGCGTCGAACAGTCCCACACTGTCCCAGAAGCCCTCCGCCTCGAAGCCGGACGCCCGCAGGGCATACAGCATCAGCTCCCGGATGCTGTCGTCATCCTCTACGCAGTAAATCACTCGGATTCCCCCAATACTTATTCTATCTCACTGTTGATGGTACGATAAAACCGTAAGAATTACAACAGGCACTTTGTAAAATCTATGTAAAGTGGCGAATTTTATCCCATAAAACAAAGGTTCCGGGGCGGAAATCCGCCCCGGAGTATCGTATCAGGCATTGAAAACATAGGTATCCAGCCGCCGGAAAGCCTCCTGCACCCGGCTCAGGGGCAGCGCGAGGTTCATGCGGATGTGGGTCTGACCGTGGAACGCCCGTCCGTCCTGCCAGATAACGCCCACGTCCCATCCGGCGGCAAGCAGCTCGTCCATGGTCTTGCCATGAGCCGTCAGCCATTCTCCGCAGTCAAGGAACAGCATGTACGTTCCCTGAGGGCGGCTGACATCCACGCCGTTAAAGTGCTTCGCGATATAATCGCAGGCAAAATCCACGTTGCCGGTGATGACCTGCCGCAGCTCCTCCACCCACTCGTAGCCCTCGGGCCTGTAAGCGCCCAGCAGGGCGTGCATACTCATGACGTTCATGGCGTTGTAGTGGCTGAGGGAGCCCTCTTTGTCACAGCGGTCGCGGAGCCAGCTGTTGTAGATGATATGGTAGCTGCCCACCAGTCCCGCCAGATTGAAGGTTTTGGAGGGAGCGTACAGCGCCACGGTGCGCATTTTCGCGTCCTCGCTGACGGACTGGGTGGGGATGTGGCAATATCCGGTCAGCAGAATGTCGCTCCAGATCTCGTCGGAAACCACCATGACGTCGTACTTTTTGTACAGCGCCATGGCCTGCTCGATCTCCCAACGCTCCCAGACCCGGCCGCAGGGGTTGTGGGGGGAGCAGAAAATGGCGGCGTGGATGTGATTTTCCACGATTTTCTTTTCCATGTCGGCAAAGTCCATCCGCCAGACACCCTGCTCGTCCTTTGTCAGCGGAGAGTGGACAATGTGATAGCCATTGTCCGTCAGGCAGTGGGTAAAGCCGATGTAGGTCGGGCTGTGGAGCAGCACGTTGTCCCCTTTGGAGCACAGAACGTTCAGCGCGGAGATCACGCCGCCCAGCACGCCGTTTTCGTAGCCGATGTGTTCCGGCTTCAGTCCGGTGACGCCGTTGTGGTCTTCCTGCCAGCGGATGATGGAATCGTAGTATTCCGCCGGGGGGTCAAAGTAGCCGAAGGCCGGATGCTCCGCCCGGGCGATCATGGCCTGCTGAACGGTGGGAACCACGGGGAAATTCATGTCCGCGACCCACATGGGAATCACGTCAAAGCCCTCCCGGGGGGCGGGATAGGAGGAACCGGGGGCGCCCACGGCGTCGACGGCGACGGCGTCCTTTCCCCGGCGATCCAGAATGGAAGTAAAGTCGTATTTCATTGTGTTTCTCCTTTGTATGCGCTTGCTCAGCCGGGAATACCGGCTGCAAAAATACCACGAAAAACAGCGGCCGCACAGCCGCCGAACAGAATTATTATAACAGCCTTCCCTCCCTTTGTCAATCCGCGGCCGCCCGTGTCGAAGGGAATTCTGTGTTTTCCACAACGGCGAATTGGTAATATTGTCTAATTTTCCGTCTTGAACAGCAGATATATTTATGCTATCTTATAAATACAAAGAGGTGATACCGATGTACAGGTAAATCCTTGAAGGCTCTGAATCAGAACGGAGCCAATGCAGGCGGGCAGGGAGGTCCCCGGCGATTCCGACTTATAAGCGCGTCTCGCGGAAGAGACAGACAGAGAATGGATAAGGTATCGGAACAGAAAAACGGATCGCATACGCCCGTCAATCCGCAGAAAGAGAGGTTAACCAACAGATGTTAGATAATAAGAGCGAGCAGAAATGACCCTTGGCTGCAAAAAAACGTGCTGATCACAAGGCATGGCAGTCAAGGGTCATTTCATTTCTTTCCGCGCCCGGCCGGGGCGCTTTTTTGCCGCCCGGATTGACAATTCCGGCGAAAACGTGGTATCATATTTTTATCCGGAATGTCACACAGGAGTGCCTATGCAGATACAAACGAAAAATTTTGCCGGACTGACCGGGAATCAACTGAAGCTTCTGGCCCTGATCGCCATGACCTGCGACCATGTGGGATTGCAGCTGCTGCCCCAATTTATCATTCTGCGGATCATCGGGCGGCTGGCCGCGCCGCTTTTTGCTTACATGATCGCCGAGGGCTGCCGCTATACCCATGACCGGGGACGGTATCTGGGGAGACTTCTGGGCATGGCCGCGCTGTGCCAGATCGCCTATTTTGCCGCCATGCGCTCACTCTACCAGTGCATTTTCGTGACCTTTTCCCTTTCTGTCTGTCTGATATACGCACTGGATAACGCCGTCCGCCGCCGGACTCCCGTGTCGGTGCTGTCGGCTGCTGCCGCTGTTGCCGCCGTGGTTTTCGTCACCGAGGGCTTGCCCCGGATTCTGATTCACACGGATTTCGACGTGGATTATGGCCTTTGGGGCGTGATGCTGCCGGTTTTGGTGTATTTTGGCAGGGGAAAATGGGGAAAACTGGCGCTGTTCGCCGTCGGTGTCGGCCTGCTGGGTCTGCATTACGGCGGGGCGCAGTGGTGGGGGCTTCTAAGCGTTCCCCTTCTGGCGCTGTACAACGGGAAAAAAGGCACATGGAATATCGGCCCGCTGTTTTACTGGTATTACCCCGCCCATCTGGTCGCCATCTACGGCCTGAGCCTGCTGTTGGAGCGTGCCGCCGGATAACGTATCGACCGGGGCGCTATCTTATAGCGAAACTGGAGCGGATCGGTAACGATACGCTCCATTCACTGTTTTTATCAATACTTCCGCCAAGTCGAGGGCATCAGCAGAATCAGCATGGGGAACAGCTCCAGCCGCCCGAACAGCATATCCGCCGTCAGGACGATCTTCGCCAGCGGCGAAAAGGCCGCGAAGCAGCCCGTGGGGCCGACCAGCCCCAGGCCGGGGCCAATGTTGTTCAGCGTCGCCAACACGGCGGTGAAAGTGGTGACAAAATCCAGATTGTCCAGCGCCACCAGCAGCACGGACACCAGCGTCACCAGAAAATACAGGGTCATGTAGCTCTGAACGCCCTGCACCGTCTCCCGGCTGACGGGCTTTCCGTCCACCGTCAGCACCCGCACGGAGCGGGGATGGAGCAGCTTGCGCAGCTCCGAGCCGAGGGCTTTGCACAGAATCACCAGCCGGGAAACCTTCACGCCGCCGCCGGTAGACCCCGCACAGGCACCCACGATCATCAGCAGCACCAGAATACACCGGCTGAGCTGGGGCCACAGGTCAAAATCCGTTGTGCTGAAGCCCGTGGTGGTAATGACGGACGAGACGGCGAAAAAAGCGTGGTGGAATGCGTCAAACGCCGTGGGGAACATCCCCAGAATGTTAAGGGTAATAATCAGCGTGCTCCCGGCGATGATGGCAAAATACGCCCGCACCTCGGTATTCCGCCATGCCATGGCATATTTTTTCATCAGCAGGAAAAAGTAAACGTTGAAATTCACGCCGAACAGCGCCATGAACACGGAGACCACGCCCTGAAGGTAGTAGCTGTTATAGTAGCCCATGGAGCTGTTCTTGATGCCGAAGCCGCCGGTGCCGGCGGTGCCGAAGGCGGTACACAGGCTGTCAAACAGGGGCATTCCCCCGATAAGCAGCAGCACCACCTCCACCGCCGTCATGACGATGTAAATACCGTAAAGAATGGCGGCGGATTTGCGCATATTGGGCACCATCTTGCTCACGGTGGGGCCGGGGCTTTCCGCCCGGAGCAGGTGGTTGGCCTGTCCGCCCATGTTCACCAGCGACAGCATGAACACCAGAATGCCCATGCCCCCCAACCAGTGGGTGAAGCTGCGCCAGAAGAGCATCCCGTTGTCCAGCGCCTCCACATCGGTCAGGATGCTGGCGCCGGTGGTGGTAAAGCCGGAAACCGTCTCAAACACGGCGTCTAAGTAGCTGGGGATCTGCCCGGACAGGGTAAAGGGCGCCGCGCCGATCAGGGAAATGACCACCCATGCCAGCGCCGTAAAGACGAATCCTTCCCGGGCGTACATGTCCCGCCGGGCGGGCTTGAACCGGGTCAGCAGGAAGCCAAGCAGTCCCGCCGCGATCATGGTGTACAAAAAGTAAATGCCGGAGCTTTCCCCGTAGATCACGGCGACCGCCAGCGGCAGCACCAGAAACGCCGCCACGATCAGCAGGATCATGCCGAAAAGATAGCGAAGCAAGGGATAATTCATGTCCGTTCCCCCTTACCGCCGGGTGGTGAAGATATCGTTGAGGCTTCTCAGTCCGCTGTGGGCTGCGACCACGATCACGCTGTCCCCCACCTCGATGGTGTCGCTGCCGCGGGGGGTAATGGTCTTGCCGCCCCGGGAGATGCAGCCGATCAGCAGGCCGTCCTTCAGGTGCAGATCCTGCAATGGGATGCCGCAGAAATCGGCGCTGGCCGTGACCCGGAACTCCATCGCTTCGACCTTATTGCTGACGATCTTGCACAGCGTCTCCATGCTGGCATAAGCGTCGGAATTCTGCATGGCCCGGACGTAGCGCACCACGTTGTCCGCACAGATATTCCGGGGATAGAACACGGAATCCAGAGACAGGCTGGCCACCAGCGGCTCATAGGAGCTGCGGTTGACCTTGGTAATGACCTTGGCGCGGGTCGTCCTCCCGGCAAACAGGGAAATGATGATGTTTTCTTCGTCAATGCCCGTCAGCGCCGCAATGGCATCCATGTGCTCGATGCCTTCCTGTTCTGCTGTTATACCGGATTGCGCTATTCTGACTTCTGCCAGCTCACACCTGAGAATTTCATTAGAGTAAACGGCAAACGGTGGCTGTACTTCAAATCCGTCAAGACAGGGGTGGAAATCCGTCTGCCGTTATATCTGCTGTTTGAAAGCAGGGCATTGGGCATTCTTGACCGTTATCCGGATATCGGAAGTTTTGCCGCTTTGCCTTGTAACTCGGAAGTGAATAAGCAGCTTCGAAAGCTGGCCGGATTATGTGGTATCAAAAAGCGGATAACCTACCATGTGAGCCGTCATACCTGTGCCACCCTGCTGGTTCATCAGGGAGTTGCGATTACAACAGTCCAGAAGCTGCTCGGACATACTTCCGTAAAGACCACACAGATTTATTCGGAGGTACTTTCCAGCACCATTGTGCGTGACTTGAAAAATCTTCAAAGGAAAAGGAAAAAAGTAAAGATGTTTCCTGATAAAGGTTTGAGAACATCTGATTTTATAGACAACCGGTAGATTTCATGAATCCTATTTGTTTTCTATTAATATAGTGACTCTTTAAATTCTTCGGATAATCGAAATATTGCTCCTGATTATTTTTTTCAATATGGATTGAATATGGAATAGTTTTCACTATCTTTGCAGTGTAACCAGGAGCTTGATGGCAATAAATATTGTCATCAGGCTCTTTTTTTATTGTCTATCTGTCGAATAATGGAATCCCCCGTCTGGCTTCACAGTCTGACGGGGGGAGATTAATTCCAATCAATAATAGTTTTGAAAGAATCAGGTCAACAAAGTATTGACAAAGATAGTGAAATATGAATAGTAAGCAATATGGATATGGATTTATTTTGCATATATATAAATTCTAGGCATTTTTTTCAGGAAAGATAGGGACAGTTGAGAAATAAAGGAAACAGGATGAATAATTTATCATATAATAATTAAACGGTGAATGTAATGGAGATAGATATTGCAAACATTATTAGTGCTGCCGGAACATTGCTGGCAGCTTATTTCGCCTATAATCAGTATACCAAAAACAAACTGACTGATTTAAAAGTGGAATATTTTAAAAAAGAGGAGGAAAGAAGAAGTTACCACCGCAGCGAGAACTCCGCCAAGGTGTTCGGTGAGCTGTGGCGTGTACTTTATGAAACGAAAGCAGACAGGGTATATATCGTACAACCCCATCCTTTGGGGCATATAGCTTTTCTTTCGGTGCAGTTCGAGGTAAAACGAAAAGGTATAGCCGGAATGCGTGAAAACATCCAATCACTTCCCATGAGTGAAGTGGCCGTTTTTGCAGAAAATCTCGCAAAGAATCTTTTCATGTTCTATTCAGATATTGATAATCAAGTTAAGGATAAGGTTGCCAAATCTCTATTATCAACAAATGGATGCAACAGCGTCGCTATTAAACGGCTTAATTCATCTCAAGATTGGGTTGGAAATATATTTTGTGAGTTTACAGATGAAACGGATTTGAAGGAAGATGAACTTCATAAGGTCTTGCATGAAGCAGCGGTTAACATACAATATATCCTGCCGGAATTCAAAGAAAATAAAATCGAATAATTATAATTAATGAGTAGTATGGCTGACATAAGAAAACTTGCACCGTTTATTCTGAAAAGGGAAGGCGGTTTTGTAAATGACCCTGACGATTTGGGAGGGGCTACCAATATGGGGGTGACTATCGGAACCTATGAGGCATATTGCCGAAAGAAAGGATATTCCAAGCCTACAGTTGAAAGATTGAAAAATCTCACAAAAGAGGAATGGACGGAAATCTTGAAAACCATGTACTGGGACAGATGGAAGGCTGATGAGATAAAATCGCAATCAGTTGCTGATATATTAGTTGATTGGGTCTGGGCATCCGGTGCGCACGGAATTAAGATTCCTCAACGCTTGCTTGGTGTTACGGTGGATGGCATTGTAGGTCCCAAGACCATTGCCGCAGTTAATTCCCGTAATCCGCGTGAACTGTTTGACCAGATCAAGATTGCACGGTTTGATTTTATCGAGGATATATGCCGGAAACGCCCAGCAAACAACAAGTTCAAACGGGGGTGGATGAACCGCATAAATGATATCTCTTATGTTGGTTAGAATTATGAACTGGGTAAGCCAGCAATATATGCCGGCTCCTTTCATGTGTCTGTTCCTGCTGTTCGGATCATGTGGCAGCTCGCATAAATCTGTCAAGTCCGATACAGAAGTAATCAGGAAGGATAGTACCAGTGAATCAGTCAACATCATACATGGGTCTGCTACTTCTTTAAGAGAGCTGATAACCACTAATGGCAACTATGTAATTGATTTCTGTATCTATGATACCCGAAAACCGCCCGATAGCCTGACCGGGAAACCTCCGTTATTGGCAGACGGTCATGTGGAAGGTGATTTCAGCAAGAATAAAAGGAAGGAAACTGCAATCAAAGACAGTACGGAAGTGAAAGCTGACAAGGAAACCACTTCCACCAAACATGAAGAAACCAAGACTGAAGGGGTAAAGGATAAAAAAGAATCCACTTTGCTTAAACAAATCGGTTTTGCCTGTGTTTGTGTAACCGTTTTGATTGTCGTTATGCTGATAGTAAAGCATTGGCGCAATAGACAATCTTCATCATAAGACTTTAAATTTATAAATTGGACTGCCCCAGCTCGTGATGAGTCGGGGCTATTTTTGTTATCTTTGCCGGAACTAACATTAACTTATGTATTATGGCTGAAAAAAAAGAATCTTATTCCGAAGAGGAATTGAATGAAATGATCGTATGGTTCAACAACCATGCTGATGAACTTCCCAAAGAAATGCAGATTAACAAATCCGCTTTCACACCGGATTTGAAACTTACTGTTGAATCCTGTATCATGCAAGCCAAGCAATGTCTGGGCAACTATAAGATGGCCGGAGCTTTTAGATTACTTCAACAAATCAAAGCGAAGATTGAGGATAATAAATAAAATCTCATATTTTACTTTTTTTAGAATATCAAGCGGCCCAGCGACGGGTAACCGCTTGATATCTGCTTACTAAAAATCTCCTTGATAATTTTTTATAAGATCATTGGCTTCCTGTATATCATGAGGCGTGTAAATATCTGTCATCAATATACTGCTGTGACGAGCTTGGTCACGTACGCTTAACACATCATAATGTCGTAACATATTCGTTATACCTGTATCTTTTAAGGAATAAAACTTATATTGGGCGGAAAGCTTTAAATCTTTTCTGAGATGATGTGCCCACCAGTCCCGGAACATTTTTTCAGATCTTTTTGTTTTACCGGGACGAAACCCGTCAGAGAATAAATAATAATCACCGGGATTGTTGAAAATGTGCAGGTCCAACATGAGATGTATGACTTTTGATGGTAATGTAATAGTGCCATCTTTGCGATTTTTTGATATATTGTCTGATACGAATATTGTTTGCTTTTTCAAACTTATATCGTTTAATCTCAATCCTACCATTTCCGCCGGTCGGATAAAACAATAGTATAGAATATAGCTTGCCAGCAACATATAGGGGTTATGGTTCTTTAAGTAGTCGCTCACTTTTGCAAGTGTTTCCGGTGGCAGGATGTTGCGTAGCTTTTTTTTCCCTTTTCTTCCCAGACTACTGATCCCGGCTGTTGGATTCTGTGTTAAATAGTTATGGTTCAGACAGAAGGTGGAAAAAGACTTCAAAAAACCGAGATAGTTATCGCGCGTAAATGCAGTGTTATCCCTAGTTATATACACTTCGTCAAGCAGCATAACACAAAAATCCTTATCAAATTGGTAAATGTAGGTGATAGGGACCTTTTTCTCTTCATTGAAGATTTCCATATTACGAAGGTAGGAGCTATAAGATTTGATCGTTTCTTGTCGGTATCTCCCGTCCCTTTGCATTTTGGCGAGAAAAGTGCGGTATTTGTCTATTACATCTTTGAACAGTAGAAAGGCGTTGCCGCATTCTTGCTCAATCCAAGGATTCCATCCTGTTGCGAGTTTTTCTGATAGTCTGTTGATGCATCCTTTGGCGTATGCCCTTCTTTCCTTAACGGATTTGATGAAGTTCAGTTTGATCTTTTTCCGTTTCATCACTCCGTCAACAGGATTGAATGCGTAAAAGTCAATGTACCAATCTTTACCCGTATGTAATATAGGTGGTGTGTAACTCTTGATTTCTTGGATTTTGGACATTTTTTTTTATTTGTTTTTGCTAACAGCAGAAACAAATGGTTAATAATTCCCGTCCCGATTTCGTCCCGGCGGATTTGCTAAAAATGAGATAAGCCACTGAAGTTCAGTGGCTTATCCTTTACAATGTCGGAATGAGGCGAGCTATTGACACATTTTGCTTCCACTAATAGGCTGATTAATAATATGGATAATCTCTCTTTTTTCATACTTCTGTCCCGATTACGTCCCAGTATTTAGGCGTAAAAAGGTCTAGCCTTTAATTCTATCATAACTACAATATTATTTATTCATTAATACTTGAATTAGCCTCTCTTTTTCTTTGAGTAACTGTTTCAGATGCTCTATTTCTTTATCTTTGTCTGCTATAACTCCAGCGGTAGCATTACCATATATAGAGGCTGCACTCCCATCGCCAACGACTGATTGGTTGAGCTGACAATTTTCATCATCAAACCAATATGAAATGGGTATATTTAATATTTTAGATATTGCCTCCAATTTAGCGGCATCAATACTTTCTTGGGATTTCCATTTAGTTATAGTAACCGCAGTTACCCCCATTCTATCAGCAAAATCCTTTTGAATAATTCTTTTTTTTCTAAATAATTCATCTAATTGATTTCCAAAGTGTTTCATATTTATAATTAAAAT
>OLZB01000956.1_pt1 | contig 12134 bp, 9 predicted proteins | sample 1673421 | NCBI WGS metagenome assembly OLZB01 (sample SAMEA103958111, study PRJEB25191) | human gut metagenome | biome: human-associated habitat [ENVO:00009003]; feature: intestine environment [ENVO:2100002]; material: feces | place: Germany | collected 2013/2015
TTCAATATTAGTATATCCAATACTAAAAATGTATGATGGTTCAAGAGGAAAATTAAAGTGGATGAAATGGCTATTTTATATATATTATCCATTACACTTAGCAATAATAGGACTACTAAGAATATTAATGTATGGTAATGTACCATTGTTATTTTAAAAGAAGCCATAAATATGAGATATAAGAGAATTAAGAAGATACTACTATTTTGATGTTTATTTATTGGAATTGCAGCAGTTTATGGAAGTATATGTATGCTAATTGATCCAACAGGCAAATTACTTCAAATGAATGAAATGCTACCATACTTTCAAGTATTACCTTTTAGTGATATATTATTTCAAAATTATATATTTTCAGGAATATGTTTATTAATAGTAAATGGAATATCAAATTTAGTGGCAGTGTATTTAATTATAAAAAATAAAAAAATAGGAATAATATTAGGAACAGTATTTGGATTCACACTTATGCTTTGGACTATAATTCAATTTATCATTTTTCCAACGAATATAATGTCAACAATATACTTCGTTTTTGGAATAATGCAACTAATAGCAGGTTATATTACGTATGTATTCTACACGCAAGAAAATTTCAGATTTGACTTAAATGACTATAAAAATATAGGAAAAAACAAAGAAAACATTGTTGTATATTTTTCAAGAATGGGCTATACAAAGAAAATAGCTTATGAAAGCAGATTTTAAAAATGTCGCAGATGAACTTGATGAAATATTAAATAAAAAAAGAGAAAAATTCACATCAATTTGTGTTAGATTTGGAAACGTAAAGATCAGAAAGGAAATGTAGTTATGAGAAACACTATTGTTTATTTAATAAGACATGCAGAAACTGTTACTGAAAATGGTATAAGAAATACAAATGAAGATTCACAATCAATTAACGAAAAAGAAATATTATCAGTTGAAGGAGAAGAACAAGCCAAAAGACTAAGTGAAAATAAAGAACTGCAGAACCTAAATGTAATATGGTCAAGTAACTATACTAGAGCAAAAGCAACTGCCAAATATATTTCTAATGTAAACAATTTACCTCTTAATTTAGATAGTGATTTAGGTGAAAGAAAATTAGGAAATTTAAAAGAATTAGGTGAATTTATGAAAGATAAGGCTACTCGAGATCCTTCACAAGAGCAACTTCTAGACAGAACATTTAGAACATCAGATGGCGAGAGCGCAGAACAGACAAGAGAAAGAATGAATAAGTTTTTTGCCAAAATACTTAAAGAATATTGTGGAAAAAGAATAGCAGTAGTTAGTCATGGGGGCTCTATCAAGTTTTTCTTATTAAATTGGTGTAAAGTAAATAAAGATGTAAAACTTGTATATAATAATGAAAAAGTATTAAATATAAAATCCCCATGTTTACTGAAATTAACATTTAGTGGTAATGAATTAATTGAATTAGAACAAATTTAAGATAAATTATTTACGATATAGGTTTAATATAGATATTTCAAAAGAAGATAGTATATTAACATTATCAACTTGTGCAAATAACAATAAATATAGAGTAGTGTTACATTCTAAAAAATTAAGTAAAATGCTCACAAAAACAAACTCCTTTGCATAACATATACAAAGTTATGAGAGGAGTTTATTTTTATGGATTATGAAATAATGATGAATGGAAATGTAAAAATAGGTACATATGCTCCAGATTTTGAGGCAAACAGCACAATGGGGCCAATAACATTAAATCAATATAAAGGAAAATGGGTTGTACTTTTTTCTCATCCAGGAGATTTTACCCCCGTATGAGCATACAATTTGGGGAAATATCAGAAACGCTTGATATTGCTTAACATTTCTTTAATCGATAAGTTACTCTAAAATGGATAAAAATTGCCACAAAATCGATTGTAAGGCGACTGATTAGGAAGGTTTGGCAATCATAATTAAAGATGAGTGGATATGTATGATGAAATTATTGCATATTATAATCAAAAGTATTTGTGAATATAAAAGAAACACTAGAAGAAACATACATGATAATAACAAATTATGGTAGAAAGCCAAATGAATTTATTACAGAAAATCAGGGAATAAAAGATATGAGAAGAAAAGTAAAAAACTAGGAGGAATGTTCTATATTTCAACAGTTCCAGAGTTTTCGGTAAATATATCAATAAAAAATAACTGCTAACATTGAAATAGCAGTTATTATTTTACTCATTCGGGGTTTCAAGGTTTGGAACTATTAAACCATTACCCACACAATATATTGCAAGTTTTGCTAAATTATTATAACCAGTTTTTTCATAAATAGATGAAATATGTGATTTTAATGTTCTTACAGATATTCCAAGTTTTTTTACAACTTCATCTCTATCTAATGTTTTACAATACTCAGTTAGAATACTTAATTCAGTATCTGTTAGACCCTTTAAAACATCAGGAATATTGGATTTAGGACTATTAGAAGTTGGATACAAAGAATAGCCATCAATAGTATTTTGAATAGTAGTTATAAGAGAATCACTACTAATATTTTTATAAATAAAGCTATCAACATTATTAGCTTTTGCCTTGTCTATAAATGTTAAATCTGGTACACCTGTCATAAGAATAATTTTCACACTTGGAAAGTTCTCTTTTATTATTTTTGAATATGCTAATCCACTTGAATTGTTTTCAGTACAAATATCCATTAAAATTAAATCAGGTTTAAATTTTTCACATAAAGATACAGAGTCTTTTGCATCTCCACTAGAAGCGATAACATTAAAACCTCTTGTATTTAATGTTTCAGAAATCATTTCTCTTAACATTTTATGGTCATCAATTACAATAATATTATACAAAACAGAAACCTCCTAACTTACTCACATCAAAATATATTGTAACATAAAAAAGTGAAAAAATAAATAACTTTTGGCGTTTTTGCACTTTTAGTGCAAAATTTAATAAAAAATTGCACCAAAAGTACAATAGTAATTTATGCTAAAATATGATATAAGATTATATGGAAAACTAAAGTTTTAGATGGGGGTGAATAGATGAGTTAATAAAAAATGAGTAGAAAAGAAAAGCAAAAAAGCAAAAAGACATTATTCATAATAAGAATAATGCAATTAATCTTTTTAATACTTCTTATCTATTCAAGTCTATGCATAATAGTATGGGCTAAAAACAATAAAGAAAACAAAGAAATAATAAGCAACATAGAAAAAAGCGTTGAAATAGATAGCACAAACGATGAGGAACATAAGTATAAAGTGAATTTTGAAAAATTAAAACAAGAAAATTCTGATACAGTTGCTTGGTTGAAAGTAGAAAATACAAACATAGAAATTCCAGTAGTACAAGCTAAAGATAATAGTTATTATCTAACACATAATTTTAATAAAAAGTACAATGTGGCAGGTTGGGTATTTGCAGATTACAAAAATAAATTTGATGAAACTGATAAAAACATTGTAGTTTATGGACACAATATGAGAGATGATAGTATGTTTGGAAGTTTAAAAAATGTTATAAATGAAGAATGGTACGACAATAAAGATAACCAATATATAACTTTTATAACAGAAAATGAATATCAAACATATCAAATATTTTCTATATATCAAACAGAAAAAGAAGATTATTACATACAAACAGAATTTAGTGATGATGAATTTTCAAAATTTATTAACACAATAAAACAAAGAAGTAAAAAAGATTTCAATGTAAATGTATCTAATGAAGATACAATACTAACACTTTCCACCTGTGCAAATAACAACAAATACAGGGTGGTGTTACATAGTGTTAGAGTTAAATAAAATAAATAAAACAGAAAATGTTTTGTTTGAGAAAGGAGAATGGTTTTATGAAAAATAAAACAAAATATTTAGTAGCAATATTATTAATGCTAGTTAGTTTTTTACTAATTGGAGCTACTAATGTAAATGCAGAAACAACAACTGCAGAAGTTAATAATTATTCAGATTTAACTGATAAAATGAATGATAATGTAACAAATGTAGTTAGACTTACTAGTGACATTACATTAAGAGAAGATGTTGATACAACTTTCTCTCTTGAAATGTCTAAAACTTTGGATTTTAATGGCTTTACATTAACTATACCACAACAATATAAGTTAAAATTAATTTATTATAATACTTTGGATTTAAAATTCATTAATTCAAATAGTTCTAAAAGAGCAAAACTTAATCTTTTAACTGATGTTGGCTACACACCAATTTATAACGAAATTAAGAAAGCTGAATCTATTGTTAATCTTGAAATGGATGGTATAGATGTTGAATATATAAAAGATTTTGACAGTTTTTGGCAAACCGCTGGTGATTATAGATTTAATAATGTAGTTTTTAAAAATCTAAAAGTTACTGGATTTCATGAAATAGTAGATACTAGAGCATATGAAAGCGTAAAATTTTCAAATGTTACTAAAGAAAGCAAAAATGCACCTTATAAAACATTTTTGATAAATAGTTCTACTTTAACTGTTGATGATGTAATTGATGCTGATTCTATTATAGAGTATTATGATAGAGAAGGCACTAAAGTAGCAAATAGAACAGCAACACTTGCTACAATTGATGCTTATTGGGGTCCAATTACAGTTAAGAAAAAAGAAGTTCAAACATTAACGGCTACAACAGAAGATGAATTAATAGCTGCAGCTAATCAAATTAATAATAGCAAAGATACTATTATTAAATTAGGCGGAGATATTAAGTTGACAAAGTTTCTTGGATTTTATGTTTTAGGTAATGTTACCTTGGATTTAGCAGGTAATACTCTAGATGTAACAGAAAACAATTTAACATTCTATTATGGTTATAAAGATGAAAATAATTATAATTTTAGAAGTAATTTAACCATTAAAGATAGTGGCAATGGTAATAATGGTAAAATAATTGAAGAAGGACATACTGGCAGAGTAAGACTATCTACTAATGATATGGCTGAAGAATTAAAAAATTTACCTAAGACTTATGGATTTACAATTGATGGTGGAACTTATGCCGTTACTGGAACAGGTTCATGGGATGAATATATATTTGATGTATTCTCTGATACAGAACCTAAGGAGCAAAACATTACTTTAAATGTTAATGTTAAAAAAGGTATTTTCGAAGTTGGAAAAGCAGATGGTGGAATATTTCATTTCCCTTCATCTGATAAGACTAATATGAAGGCAAACTTCAATTTTGAAACACTTATGGTAAAAGGTCAAGGTGTTAAACTAGGATTTAATATTTTAGGTGAAAAAAGAATTAATGAAGTAATACCAACTGATACAAAAGTATATTATACTGATGCTAATGGAGTAATTGAACTAGAAAATAAAGCAACATTAGTTATGGATGTTAAAACTGGTACAAGTGCTAGTCAACCACAATATATTAAACTTGCTAAAGAAACAGGTTTAAGTGTTGATAATGTTACATTACCAAATGTTACATTTGGATATACTGTTGTGCCAGAAGCAATAATTAATATTGCTAATATTGGTGCTGCTGAGTTAAAAATTACTAATGTAACAGTGTCTGATACAGATAAATTTGAAATCAATATATCTAGTCAACCAACAATAGGAATTGGTGCAACAAATACTGATTTTAAAGTTAAAGCAAAAACTGGTCTTAATGCTGGAAATTATACTGGAACAATTACAGTAACTGATGAAAATGGTAAAACATATACTGCAACAGTTACATTAAAAGTTGAACCAAAACAATTAACAGGATTAGGTATTAGTGGTTTAGATAGTACATGGGTTTATGGAGAAACTAAAACTCCAACTGCAACAGGGGTTGATGATTTAGGGGCTGATGGCTATGAAATCATTTATTCTAAGAAAGATAGTTCTGGAAACTATGCAAATATAGGAAATAAATTACCTACATTAGTGGGAGAATATAAGGCAACATTAAGTGTAAAAAATCCAAATTATACAGCAAATGAAGCTAGTGTTTATTTTGAAATTACACCAATTAATACTGAAGTAAAAGTAAAAAGCTTTGATGATACATTTACTTATGATGGAACAGAACATACAAAAAATAATTATGATGTTTTATGGGCAAATAATGCAAGTCCAGTAACTGATAATAAATTACCTAACGGTGATAAAGTTACTGCAGAAATTACTGGTAAAGTAAGAGATGTTAAGGATACAAAAATTGAAAATAATACAATTGGAAAAATTACAATAACAAATGCTGAGGGTGTTGATGTAACTAATTGTTACTCTAATAAAGTAAAAGCTGCTGGTAAATTAACAGTAAACCCAATTACAACACCAATAGTTGTAACAGCTGATTCAGATACTAAGGTATATAATGGTACTGAATTAACAAAAAATACTTATACAAATACTGATGGTGTATTACTACCAGGTGATATGTTAGAAGTTACAATTACTGGTAGCCAAAAATTTGTAGGTACTTCAAGTAATACTGTAAGTAATGTTAAAGTAATGAGAAATGGTGAAGATATTACTTCTAACTATACAATGGGAACACATGTAAATGGTGTACTTGAAGTAACAAGTGCAGATCAACCTTTAGCAATTGCAGATCAATATGTAAGAGTTAATGGTTCTATAACAAAAGGTTATTTAGAACAATCAGTAACCGGAAATGAAGGAAACATTGATTTTACTATTAAATCTGGAACAGCACTTACATATGATGCTACAAATGAAGAATATGTAGCAGGAGCTACTGAAGGTGATGTTGTAATGACTGTTACAGCAGCAAAAATGGATCTTGGTGGAGATGGTACTCCTGAATGGAAAGAAACATCAAAAGACTTTACAATTCATGTTGTAAATAAAACAGATGTAAATATTTCAGGACTTTCTGATAATGAAACATTTACTTATGATGGAAATCCTAAAATGCCAACAGGAACAATTAGTGTTAATGCAGGAACAGTAAATGTAAGTGATTTAGAAGTAAAATATCAAGGAACAGGAACAACCTCATATAATAGTGCTACAGCACCAACAAATGCTGGAACTTATACAGTAACATATAAAGTACCAGATACTAATACAAATTATACAGGAACATTTAGTGTAGCATTCACTATTAAAAAAGCACAACTTGAAAAAGTAACTTTAGTTAAAGATACTTTTGAATATACTGGTGATGAAATAGTTCCACAAGATAGTAATTTTGATTTAAATAATATGAATTTTTCTGGCGATATTAAGGCTACTAATGTTGGAAATTATAGCATTACAGTATCCTTAAAAGATAAAGATAATTATGAGTGGAAAGATGGTACAACTACAGATTTAGTTTTAAATTGGTCTATCACACAAGCAACACCAGATTATACTGTACCAACAGGATTAACTTCTGTAAAAGGTAAAGTATTATCAGATGTAGTATTACCAACAGGATTTACATGGAATGCACCTGCAACAGTGTTAACAGCAGGAACAAACACATATAAAGCAACATTTACTCCAGTTGATACAACAAACTATAAAACAATAACTGATATTGATATTGAAGTTGATGTTAAAAATACATTTGATGTAATAACATCAGTACCTGGTGGAAATGGAACAATTACACCAAGTAAAATAGATGTTATAGAAGGAAGTAAAGTAAAAATAACATTTACACCAAATACAGGATATATGGTAGATAAAGTATTAGTAAATGGAATAGAAAAAACTGCAACTGGAAATGAAATAGAAATAACAGTAGATGAAGAAAAAACAGTAGAAGTAAGCTACAAGAAAATACCATTTACAATAACAGTAGAAGAAGTAACAGGAGCAACAGTAGATCCAGATGGAACTGTAACAGTAAGTTATGGAGACAACAAAGACTTCACAATAACAGCAAATACAGGCTACAAACTAGTAAAAGTATTAGTAAATGATGTAGAAAAAACACTAGATGGCAACACATTAAAATTAAAGAACATTACATCAAATATGAAAATTAAAGTAGTAGTAGAAAAAATTGAATACAAAGTAATAGAAGGTGCAGAACAAACATATACAATAACAGAAGATACAGAAGCAAGATTTAAAATAGATGCAGATTATAGCCTATTTAATAACAAAGTATATGTAGATAATGTACTTGTAGATAGTTCAAATTATACAAGCAAAAGTGGAAGCACAATAATTGTATTAAATAAAGACTATGTAGATACACTTGCAGTTGGAGAACATACATTAAAAGTAGCATTTGCAGATGGAGGAGAAGCAGAAACAACATTTACAATAGCAAGAAAAGCTGAGGACAACAATAATAACGAAGACAACAACGAAAATAACAATGAAAACAATACTCCATCAAAACCAGAAGATAAAGAAGAAATGAAAGATAATGGTTCAAATCCAAAAACAGGCGACAATATAATGCTTTATGTAGCAATAGCAAGTATGTCAATAATAGGGCTTGGAGCAACAACAATAGTTGCAAAAAAGAAAAAAATGAACTAAAATACTACATAAGAGAGGACTAGAACTTTCTAGTTCTCTTTTTAAAAATAAAGGGAGCGATTATATGGCAGGAAAAAGAACTAAAACTAGAAAGAAAATAAAGCTAAATAAAAAGTTAGTGTGTACTATTGGTGTTCTACTATTGATTATGGCTGTTATATATGCAATTATAATGATATTTAAACCTGTAAATGTAGGGAAAATAAACAAAGAAGGTAAAGCAGAATATATAGAACGAGTTGCAAATGTAACAAAATATCCAGACAAAAAAATTGTAGAATTTAAAAACGACTATGAACTAATAGATAATGGAATAATAACAACTGAGATTTATGAAAAATTTAAAAATAATGATAATATTTATAATCTAACAGTAACAGAATACTTAAGACTAAGAGATATATCATCAAAAGAGAGTTATAATATAAATAAAGCAATACAAACAGGAGTAGTAAAAGAGGACACAATATATGCAGATTATTTTGCAAAAACTTGTGGATTTAAAAATAAAAAAGAATTATTAAAATATACAAAGGCGGTATTTGAACTAGCTGACAAAGAAAAATAGAAATGATTTTTTCAATCAATTTATATAATAGTTCTATAATTTTATAGAGGCGTCAAAATGTCGCCTCTATATTTTTTGAGTATCCTGCTAAAAGCCACGCTTTTAGGCTCTTATTTGGATTCAGGGTGACTCCCTGTTCCTGCAAACTTTAAAAAAGTTTGAAAAAAACGATAAAATTTAAAAAAATGCAACATTTGATAAAATTTTTGGCTTCATATATATAGAAATGTGAGGTGATGAAATTTGAGAAATATGAAAAAGTTTTACTGTATTTCTATATTGTAATTTAAAATAAAAAGAGATAACAATTATCTTTTTAGCATAACATTTATTAATAATGTTATGAAGGAGTTAGGTTGTTTGAAAAATAATTACAATTTTTACGTTGTTAAACTTCACTTTGAAAATCCTCAATGTGCAATAGCACACCTGCGGTTTTCTTGTTTGTTTGCCTAGTAAAAATTTAATTCTTTTCCAAACGTGTAGATTTAACTTCGGGAAGGTAAAATAAATTATGAAACTTACAATAGCAGAAATACAAGGCACGAAGTATGTTCAAATTTATTTGACAGAAGATGAACTCCAGAAAAATGAAACAAAAGATTTAGCTCAAAAGTATAAACAAGAAAAATATAGCGTGGCTATTTTCGTAACTGGAAAAGAGAATTATCCCGAGATTCTTGAAAAAATAATTACGAAACAAGTGGAATTAAATAGAAATGTATGCTAACATGAAAACAAGCAATATCAGGCGAGATTTGGAGGAAAAAATGACAGTTGTACGGATATTGTAGATTGTCTAGAGATGAAGACAAAGAAAACTATGCAAGTATTGAAGAACAGAAAAGAATTATTCAAGACTATGCAATTTCTCGTAATTGGACTATCTCAGACTTCTACATAGATGACAATGTTTCGGGATATACCTTTAACAGACCTGCATTTTCAAAAATGATTGAAAAAGTAAAAGGAGGAAAAATTGATGTAGTCATAGCAAAAGATTTATCAAGAATTGGAAGACATAACGGACGAGTATTAGTTTTACTAGATGAGTTTAAGAATATTCAAAAGAATTTAATATTAGTTTCTGAAATGGGTGGAACTTATGATGTTTTAAATGATAGAGATGATACTATAGGAATTACAACATGGTTTAATGAAAGATATGTTAAAGATTGTTCAAGAAAAACTAGAGATCACATGTATTCTAAACAAAAAACAGGAAGATTAATTATGGGAAATTATTATGGATATATAAAAGATCCAGAGGATATAACAAAGCTATATGTTGATGAAGAACTACGTCCTGTTATAGAATTGATATATAAGCTATATACCGAAGAAGGAATTGGAAGAAAGAAAATTTGCGATATTCTAAATAGTAAATATAATTATCCAACTCCATCAGTTTACTATCAAATGAAACACTTAGAAAGAGGCAGAATATATAAACATCCTGTTCAAAAATTATGGTCCACATATATGGTAAGAAATATTTTAGAGAATGATGTATATTGTGGCACACTTAGAACTCATAAGAAAAAGACTGTATCCATAAGAGGTAAAGCAATAAAGCTTCCAGAGGAAGAACATTTTGTATTTGAAAATCATCATGAAGCAATTATATCTAAAGAGACATTTAATTTAGCTCAAGAAATAAGAAAAAGAAAACTAAATACAAAAAGTACATCAAGTACGAGAAAAAGAAATTATTACTTTTCAGGACTTTGCAGATGTGGTGATTGTGGATTTGGAGTAAGTGGCATAACTATAACTAGAAAACAATCTCAAAAAGGTTATGAATGTTCACAATATAGAACTTATGGTAAAGCTAGATGTAAATGCCATGAAATTAAAGAATCAGACATAATTATACATTTTAAAGAATTTTTAAAATTCACTAAAAATAAATACATAGATGAAATAAATAAAATACAGCTTCAAACAAAAACTAATGCTAAAACAAATAATAAAGAAAAAATCAAATTTGAAATCAAAAACTTAAATGCTGAATACAAAGTTTTGATTAGTCAAAAAATTAAAGATTTAACTAACACTAAAAATGAGTATCAACGAGAAATGATTGAAAATACATATAAAGAATTGGAAAAAGATAAAACTAATCGCATAGAACAATTACAAAAATTATTAGAGCAACAACAAGAAGATTTAGACACAGAAAAAATAAAAAAATTAAAAACAGCAATAGAATATTTTGATGATATTCTAAAATCTAACGAGCCCAATAGATATATTTTAGAGTGTTTAATTGATAAAATATGGATTTATCACGATAAAAGTGCGAAATTCGAGCTAAAACCAGACATTAAAAAGTTAATATAAATAGTATTTTTCAAAATAATGAGTAATATCTAAAAGTCGTTTGTAAAAAGTGACTAAATATATGAAAAGTCATTTGAAAAATGTGCGCACTTTCTATAAAAGTCGTTTGATTTTTGTGAAATATAGTGCTATAATATAATTAGATTATACATTAGGAGAGTGAGTATATGTATAGAGAAAGAATGGAAACGTTAAAAGAATGGAAGGTATCTAAAAATAGAAAACCTTTAATAATTAGAGGTGCAAGACAAGTTGGAAAAACTTGGCTCATGAAAGAATTTGGAAAATTATATTATGAAAAATGTGCTTACATAAATTTTGATAATAATTCAAGAATGGATATATTATTTAATGAAGAGTTTGACTTGAATAGAATAATACAAGGATTAAAGATTGAATCAGGAATAAATATTGAGCCTGAAAATACTCTAATAATCTTTGATGAAATTCAAGAAACTCCAAATGCATTAAAAGCACTAAAATATTTTTATGAAAATGCAAATGAATACCATATTGTCGCAGCTGGTTCTCTTTTGGGAGTGGCTATGCATCAAGGGACTTCATTCCCAGTTGGTAAAGTAAATTTTATGGACTTAATGCCTTTAAGCTTTTTTGAGTTTTTAGATGCATTGGGGCAAGACCATTTATTAAATTTATTAAAAAACAATGAATTTGATATGATTAGTGTATTTAATAATAAATATAAAGATTATTTAAAACTTTATTATTATATTGGTGGAATGCCAGAAGTGGTTAATTCGTATATAGAAG
>OLZB01000957.1_pt1 | contig 12133 bp, 12 predicted proteins | sample 1673421 | NCBI WGS metagenome assembly OLZB01 (sample SAMEA103958111, study PRJEB25191) | human gut metagenome | biome: human-associated habitat [ENVO:00009003]; feature: intestine environment [ENVO:2100002]; material: feces | place: Germany | collected 2013/2015
CCTATAAGATCGCCGACCCCATGCTGTTCTACACGCATGTGTGCGGCAATGTCGAGGGCGACTACAAGCGCTCCGAGATCGACAGCATGCTCAAGACGGAGTTCATCAGCGCGCTGCAGCCCGCCTTTGCCCGCATCTCCGAGCTGGAGGTCCGCCCGAGCGCCCTGCCCGCCCACGCCGAGGAGCTTTCGACGTTCATGAACGAGACGCTCTCTCGCAAGTGGGGCGAGCTGCGCGGTCTGCAGGTCGTCTCCATTGCCATGAACCCCATCAGCCTCCCCGAGGAGGACGCAGAGCTCATCAAGCAGGCACAGCGCACGGCCATGCTGCGCGATCCGTCCATGGCGGCTGCCACGCTCACGGGTGCACAGGCCGAGGCCATGAAGACCGCCGCCGGGAACAAGAACGGCGCGATGATGGGCTTCATGGGCATGGGCATGGCCCAGCAGGCAGGCGGCCTCAATGCGCAGGAGCTTTATGCCATGGGCCAGCAGCAGAAGGCTGCACCGGCTGCAGACGGCTGGAAATGCAGCTGCGGCGCAACGGCGACGGGCAACTTCTGCCCGAGCTGCGGGGCAAAGAAACCGCAGCCTGCCGCAAACGGCTGGACGTGCACCTGCGGCCAGAGGAACACCGGAAAATTCTGCTCCGCCTGCGGCAAGCCGCGCCCTGCCGAGGGCTGGACCTGCGCCTGCGGCACGGTGAATCAGGGCAAGTTCTGCCAGAACTGCGGCGCGAAGAAGCCCGCGAACGAGCCGCAGTACCGCTGTGACAAGTGCGGCTGGCAGCCGGAGGATCCGCGCCATCCGCCGAAATTCTGCCCCGAGTGCGGCGACCCCTTTGACGACAGTGACCAGACCTGATCTGACAAATACAGAGCAATGAAAGGAGCATACCATGATGGGATTCTTTTCCAACCTGTTCGCAAAACAGAACTGTGCCGTCTGCGGTAAGGAGTGCGGCACCCTGCACCGCTCCAAGCTCCGGGACGGACAGTTCCTCTGCGATGACTGCGGCAACAAGTGCTCCAAATATATCCGGCTCAGCGAGCTGACGCTGGACGAGGCCAAGGAGCACATGGAGTATATGGCCCGGATGAAGCGGGTGTTCGACGAGGTATTCAACAAGACCGAGTTCCGGGTCAACGCATACCCCTCCACCCCGTCGCAAATGGGGCTGGTGTTCTGCGATGAGCTTGGAATGCTGTACATCGACGACCGCACCGGCGGACGGGGCAAGATGCCGGAGCTGATCCGCTACGACCAGATCGCCAGCTATGAGGAGTATCTGGACGAGACCCCCGCCAAGGAGCCGGGCCAGGAACCCACCCTCAACGGCGGCGGCCTGAAGCTGAAGCTGGTGCAGCCCCGCAGCATCACCGAGGCCCAGACCCAGCGGGGCATGCATCCCCACCCCTACATCAAGCAGGAGCTGGTGATCTGCTTCAGCAAGCGGGACCGGCGGGAGATCGGCTATGCCCACATCGCACGGCAGCATCTGGATCACATCTTCGGAGTCCACGACAACGAGACGAGCCTGTTCGGCCGCCGGATGTCCAAGGCCGAGGAACGGGAGCTGAAGGGCCAGATGGGCATGATCGGTGCCATGGGTGCCGTGGCATCCGCCGCCATGAAGGGCGGGCAGCTCTCTGAGCAGGAAAAGGCCCGCTTTGTGGAGAACATCAATCTGGCAAACGATGCCCAAACCGGCGGCATGGCATTGTACAGCCGCCGTGCTGACGAAGCTTTTGCAAAGGTGCAGTGACCCCAAAAGGAGGAACGGATATGAAAAAGATCCAGCGCAGAGATTTCCTCAAGGCCATGGGCCTTGCCACCGCCGCCCTCGGGCTGACCGCCTGCGGCGGCTCCGGTGCTGCCAGCGCATCCAGCGTTTCCAGCGCACCGGCTTCCAGCAGCAGTGCCCCGTCCGCTTCGGCACAGCCGGAATCAGCAGAGGACAAAGCCGCCCCTGCAGGGCCCCCTGTGACCCAGTTCCAGACCGGGGAACTGAAGATCGGCGATTACACCTTCAAGGCGCAGTACATCCCCTTTGACGTCCGCCGCGAGGTATGCGGTGCCTATCATGTGATCCAAGCGGACAGCTACCGGGGCAATTACTTCTTCAGCTTCTACAACGAGGACGATGAAGAGCAATCTGCCAAGATCTTCGAGTATGCCATCAAGGACGACCGACTGACCCCGGTGGCAGAGTACAACATTGACGGCAGCAACGCCCTCAGCATCGACCGCAATGGCATCCTGTACGCCATGGATCCCTTTGATGTCTACTGCTACGATCTGAACAGCAGCGACCCGGAAGAGCCCGGCGACGCACTGGACTACATGGGCAGCTGCTATTCCTCCAAGGATCGGGATCTGACCGTAATCTACTGGACCGACTCCGCACCGGTGCTGGTGCAGGACGGCGAGTACACTGAGCTGACGCTGGAGGGCGACAACGAGATCGGCCCCTTCTGCAGCATGCCCTCCCTGAACCTCAGCGGGGACGAGCTGCTGACGGTGGGCGAGCTGGATTCCAGCGGCGATTACTACCTTGCCGCCTTTGATCTGGACGGCAATGAGCTGGCCCGCAGCTCGCAGCCGGTGGGCAGCTTTGACGCCGTGATGATGAAGCGCCCCAACGGCTATCTGCTGGACACGGGCTATATGTGGGAGCTGTACGCGCCGGACGGCACTTTTTTGGAAAAGTCCCTCCCCGTGGGTGAGCGCGAGACCCTGTGCCAGCTGTGCGGCGACTTCTGCACCTTTGATGTCTTCCTGCCGCTGGAGGAAAACGCTTTCCTGGCAGTGGGTCACTACGGCAAAGCCACCGAGCCGGACGAACCGGTGGTGTTCCGCATCACCACCGATTTCTGAGTCGACCGCTTCGGCGGGGGAGACCAACGCAAAAACAGCGGGGCCGGGGAAGAGCCCCCGGCCCCCTTTGAAACAACAGGAGGAAACGCTATGGCAGGAATGCTGGAATACAAGTGCCCCTGCTGCGATGGCGCCATTCAGTTTGACAGCGCCACCCAGAAGATGAAATGCCCCTACTGCGACACCGAGTTCGACGTGGATACCCTCAAGGGCTATGACGAGGAGCTGAAGGACGAAAAGCCCAGCGAGATGGAGTGGGCCACCCCCGGCGGCAGCTGGGCAGAAGGAGAGACCGCCGGTCTGCATACTTACAGCTGCAAGAGCTGCGGCGGCGAGATCGTGGGCGACGACACCATGGGTGCGTCCGCCTGCCCCTTCTGCGGCAACCCCATCGTCCTCACCGGACAGTTTGCCGGAGACCTGCGCCCCGACCTCATCATCCCCTTCAAACTGGACAAAAAGGCCGCAAAGGAAAAGCTGCAGGAGCACCTCAAGGGCAAGACCCTGCTGCCCCGGGTGTTCCGCAGCCAGAACCACATCGATGAGATCAAGGGCGTGTATGTGCCCTTCTGGCTCTTTGACAGCGATGCCGACGCTCAGCTGCGGTTCACCGCCACCCGGACCCGCAGCTGGTCGGACAACAAGTACGACTACACCGAGACCAACTACTACTCCGTCCGGCGGGACGGCACCCTCGGCTTTGATGCGGTGCCGGTGGACGGCTCGTCCAAGATCGAGGACGACCTGATGGAATCCATCGAGCCCTTTGCCATGCAGGACGCCATCCCGTTCCAGACCGCCTATCTGGCGGGCTATGTGGCGGACAAATACGATGTGAGCGCCGAGGACAGCATCGAGCGGGCCAACAAGCGCATCCGCCGCTCCACCGAGGAGACGTTCCAGCAGACCGTTACCGGCTACGATTCGGTCAAGGTGGATAACAGCAGCATCCAGCTGCACGGCGGCAAGGCAAAGTATGCGCTGTTCCCGGTCTGGCTGCTGAGCACCAGCTGGCGGGGCGAAAACTATCTGTTTGCCATGAACGGTCAGACCGGCAAATTCGTGGGTGACCTGCCCGTGGACAAGGGCGCTGCCCGCAAGTGGATGCTGGGCCTTACGGCTGCCCTTTCCGCCGCGTCCTACGGCGTGATGTGGCTGCTGTGGCTGGCACGGATCCTGTAAAGGAGGGACGAACGATGAAAAAGACTTCCAACCGACTGCACTCCCTCTTTGCGGCGCTGGCAGCACTGATTCTTGCGGCGGCGCTGGCTGTTCCGGCCTTTGCGGTAGAGGGCGGCTTTGCCGACCTGTACTACCGCATGTTCGACGACGCTGAGGTGCTGACCGAGGACGAGGACAACGAGCTGGAGGACGCACTGGAAGAGCTGAGCCTGCGCCAGAGCTTCGATGTGACCATTGCCACCATCGAGTCGATGGAAAGCGTTGGTGCCGACAGCATGGAGCAGTTTGCCGATGATCTGTATGACTACTGCCAGTACGGCTACGGCTCCGATATGGACGGCGTGCTTTTGCTGGTGAGCGTGGGCGACCGCAAATGGCACATCTCCACCTGCGGCTACGGCATCACCGCCTTTACGGATGCCGGCATCCAGTACCTTGGCGAGCAGATGACCCCCTTCATGGCCGATGGAGACTACGCCGGTGCCTTCCGCACCTTTGTCCAATGGTCGGATACTTACATCGACGCTGCCCGGGCGGGCCACCCCTACGATGTGAATAACCTGCCCCGGGAGCCGCTGTCTCTCATGTACCTGTTCCTTGCGCTGGGCATCGGCCTTGCGCTGGCATGGGTCGTCGTCCATGTGATGAAAAGCCAGCTGCGCAGCGTGGCGTTTCAGGAGAATGCCGCCAGCTATGTGCGGGAGGGCAGCATGAAGCTGACCAACCAGCGGGATCTGTTCCTGTACCGTGACGTGCACCGCACCGAGCGGCCGAAGGAGTCCAGCTCCAGCGATTCCGGCGGCAGCTCCACCCACACCTCTTCCAGCGGCACCACCCACGGCGGTGGAGGCGGCTCGTTCTGAAAGGAGTATGTTTATGAACCCTTATCTTTCGGAAAAAGCCCGCGGCGAGATTCCCCGTGTCCTCAAATGGCTGCGGAACGCAGGGCTTGCCTTCTGCGTGTTCTGCTCTGTCGGCGGGCTGTATACCCTCTGCCTGAGCCTGCAGGCCAAGGACACCTCCCACGTTGTCGGGTATGTGTTCTGGATCGTGGTGGGCGCAGTGCCCCTTGTTCTGTTCGCACGCAACGAAAAACGCCGCTACCATGCAAGAACCATCGCCCGCAGGGTGGAGAGCTACTCCGGGCCGGAGGTGCCCCTGCGGTGGCTATGCAACAGCGTTGGCATGGACACAAAGGACCTTGCATGGTATTTTGAAAACGGTTATTTTGTAAACCTCAGTCTGGATCTGAACCAGAAGATCGTCCGCAGGCGGACTGTGCCCCGCCATGACCCGAACCGGAGCTGAACCCTTTACAGCTGAAACAGAAAGGAGTATTTTCATGGGACTTTTTGATAAGATGAAGCAGGCCGCCGCAAATGTTTCCGGCAACCAGACCGTCACCTTTACCTTTCAGGCTCTGCCGGAAAGCCTTGCCCAGATGCAGGCACTGCCGGAGGCCAGTCTGGACACCCCCTTTAAGACCGCAGCCCTCACCGTCTGCGCACTGTGCGCTTACGGTGCCGATAAAAACATCGGGCTGGAGATGCTCAACTGGCTGCGGGGTCCCCGCCCGCTGAACGGGCAGGAGATCTCCTTCCTGAACGACCGCTTCCGGGACGGTAAGAGCTATATCCCGTTCTCCTACTTTGTGGGTGCATCGCCGGAAAACGGCTATACCCCCCGCCAGCCCTTCACCCTGCTGGTGGGCAGCAACCACACCTCCAACACCGAGGAGGGCTATTGCAAGCTGTTCATCCCCTGCGGCGGTGCCGATGCCCCCCGGCCCATCAAGCTGCGCCGCAAGGGCGACGGGCAGTGGTTCTTGTGGGAGCAGTACCTGATGACCGGCATCCGCATCCCGGCGTCTGCCGACCCGTGGGCATAAAACAAAGGGGCTGACATGAAAGCCATGAAACTGTTTGCCGCCGTGCTGGCGTTGACACTGGGTCTTGCGGGCTGCGGGCCGGTGGACGGCGACCCCATCCGCTCCGGCGCGTCCACCCCGGACAGCGTCCCCCGGCCGGACGCTGTGACCGTGGCGCAGCTGCGGCAGCAGGCAGAGCAGAACGGCAGCCTTGCCGTGGTGCTCTATCTGGGCAGTGTCCCGGAGCGCACCGCCGATGTGGACGCTGCGCTGGACAGCCTGCAGGAACAGCCGTGGCAGTTTGTTGCGGACATCCCGGCAGACCGCTGGGTCACAGCGCCGGGCGGCGGGCGGGAGCTGTACTGCATCTTTGCCGTGCGCAGGGAGGATACGCTTTTTGTCTATGAAAAGCAGGATCCTCAGTACCCGAACGAGACGGGCAAGGAGCTTTACGGCAGGCAGGGTGGCCAGCCCATTCTGCTGCTGTGCAACGGCAGCAGGGAGGACACCGACACCATGGTAACGGTCTATTGCAGCACCGGACGCCCGCTGGACTGGAACCCGCAGCTTTCCGCCGAGACCAGCCGCCCTGTGCTGGTGGAGGGCGTAGACGATTTTTCCCAACACCCAACGCCCGGCGCTGCCCCCTGAGGTGCGCCCCGGCAGGGCATGAGAAAGGAGAACCTATGAAAAAGATCAAACTTTTGGCAGCCCTGCTGGCGCTGACCATCGGTCTGGCGGGCTGCGGCAAAGGCAGCAGCGCGTCCAGCTCCAAGCCCGAAAAAATGCTGGACGGAGACAACATGATCGCATCGCCCTCCGCCAAACAGGAGTACACCGAGCCGGAGGACGTGACCTACATGCGCCTTCTGGCAGGGGAGGACGAATACCGCGCCTGTGTGCTGTATCTGGGCGGCTCCTATGAGATCACTACCGATGTGCAGCAGGTGCTGGACAGCCAGCAGGGCCTGCGGGAGCTGTGGGGCTTCGTCTACGACATCCCGCAGGATCACTGGGTCGTGGCACCGGATGGCGGGTGCGACCTGTACTGCATCTTCCCGCAGGAGGCGCAGGCCACCCTGTTCGTCTACGAGACGAGCCTGACAGACGATGCCGAAAAACCGCTCCAGCGCGGTAAACAGCTCTATTACAGTGAGGACGGTCAGCCCATCCTGCTGCTGTGCAACATCAGCGATATCGTCCCCAACACCGAGGTGGAGCTGTACCCCAGCACCGGCGAAGAGCTGGTATTCAGCCCCTTCCTTTCCGGCAAGAACGGCCATGTGGTGGAAGCCGAGGGCGTGTGCGATTTTACCATCTACCCGGAAGGGGACGATTGGGAGACCGCCACCAGCCCCTGGTCGCTGGAGGGCAACTGGCTGGAGACCGCCCGCGACACCGACGAGGGCTATTTTGACACCGCTCCGGAGGATGCCGACCGGATGTGCTTTTTGCCCACCGACGGCGAGACCGAGGGTGACCAGCTGCCCTTCACCGCCAGCTACATCACTCCCTATCCGGAGCTGAACGTGGAGGAAGCCGACCTGTTCTATCAGGAGGGCACCCCGGAGATACCCTTCCGCTCCAATCAGGAGTGGTACGCTACCTTTACCGGAGAGGACGGCTCCCGCTACGCCGTCACGCTGGAGGACGAGGACACCCTTGCCCTGAAGTTCTATCTGGACGGCGGGGAGAGCTACCTGAGCCTTGTCAACACGGTCTACTTTGCACGGCAGGAGGCCATGGGCTGACCGGCGCGCACACCAACACCGGGAGGAATGCACCATGAAACACACCAAAAAGATCACCATCCTCCACTCCAATGATCTGCACGGAGACTTTCTGGCAGAGCAGGTGGACGAAAAACTGGTGGGCGGCGTTTCCATGCTGTCCGGCTACATCGAAAAGGTGAGGGCAGAGGAGCCCAACACCATCTACGCCATTGCAGGTGATATGTTCCGGGGCTCGGTCATTGATTCCGAATACAAGGGGCTTTCCACCATCGAGATCATGAACGCCCTTGCCCCGGACATCGTCACCATCGGCAACCACGAGGTGGATTATGGCATTGCGCATCTGCTGTTCATCGAAAAATGCGCACGCTTTCCCATCATCAACGCAAACCTCTACATCAAAAACACCCCCACACGGCTGTTCACCCCCTACAAGATCCTGCGGGTGGACGGCATGAACATCCTGTTCATCGGCATCATCACCCAGGACGTCATCAATCAGACCAAGTCCGAATCTCTGGTGGGGTCATTTGTGGACACCGCCGCAGCTGCCGCCGAGGTGGGCAAGATCTGCAACGCCCACAACAGCATCGACATCGATTTTACCGTGCTGCTGACCCACATCGGCTTTGAGGAGGACAAACATCTGGCGCGCCAGCTGGACCCGGCGTGGGGAGTGGACCTGATCATCGGCGGGCACAGCCACACCTATCTGGACCATGCCGTGGAGGAAAACGGCGTGGTCATTGCGCAGGCGGGCACCGGCACCGACCAGATCGGGCGCTTTGACATCATCGTGGACACCGACAACAACTGCATCGATTCCTACACATGGCACACCGTGCCCATCTGCGCCGACACCTGCCCCCGCAACCCCGCCATGGAGCAGGTGCTGCACCGCTTCACCAGTCAGGTGGACGAAAAGTACAGCCACATCGTAGGGCGCTTCCGCCGGGAGCTGACCCACCCCCAGCGCACGCAGGAGACCGAGCTGGGCAACCTGTTTGCGGATATCTTCACCCGCAGCCTTGGCATCGATATTATGCTCATCGGCTCCGGCAGCATCCGGGCCGAAAAGCTGGGCCCCATCGTCACCTACGGCGACCTCATCGAGGGCTTCCCCTACGATGACGGCGTGTTCATGTTCAAGGTGACAGGCCAGCAGCTGCGCCAGATGCTCCACTACATGCTGCGGGAGGAAGCCTACGCCGGGCACACCGAGTTCTACCAGCTGCCCTCCACCCTGCGGCTGCGCTACGACCGCGCCAAGGGCGACTTTGATTACTTTACCTACTGCGGCAAGGAGGTGGGCAAGGAGATCGGCGACGATGCCTTGTTCACCGTGGGGCTGCAGAACTACCACTTCAAAAACATCGAGAGCTTTTTCAACATCTCCTACGATACCATCTGCAAGCTGCAGAAGCCCCGCAGCGTGGCAACCTCCTGTCAGGATATCCTGATGGAATATTTCCGGGAGCACGAGATGCTGGATGCGGCGGTGGACGGCAGAATGACCATTCTGCCCTCTACCGCGCAGACCGGATGACCCCCGCAGGGTCAAAAACATGGTTTCGCCCCGCAAAATCTGCGGGGAACACTTTGCAAACAGAAATGAGCACCCCATGAAACAGATCCTGTCCATTTACAACGGTGCTGGTCGTACCCACAGTCTGCCTTGCAAGCGGTGATGAGCATGATCCCAGTCAACCGAAAATTTTTTTGCGCGGTGATATTTACTACGCCAATCTGGAGCCGCACCTTGGCTCCGAGCAGGGCGGTATCCGCCCTGTGGTCGTGGTGCAGAACAACCACTGCAAACTGCTATTCGCCCAACCTCATTGTTGCGCCTGTCACATCCAATACTGTAAAGAAGCCTGATCACCAAGCCCACGTTCTTGTGGACGGTAATCGGGCTTTTTTGCAGCCCTCTATGATCTTGGCAAAATCTGTCCAGACCATCAGCAAGGGACGGCTGATTCGCCCGATGGGGCGGTTGAGCATCCCGGAACTCATTCGGCTTAATTATGCGCTGCTGTATCAGCTCGATTTGAACGAATGGGTATGGAGAAAGGAGGCCTATGAACGCTACTCTCTTTATGGAGAGTGTGTTGAAATGAATGGCAAAAAGAAAACCCTTAATCGTTCATTGCAAACATACATGGACGGCACAGGGATGGGTTTGAATTTTGACAACAGCGATCGTCGGCCTCTCACCCCTCAGTTCCCGATTAAGTCGGGCAAACATAAGTGATTATTTGTTATTCCCATGATTCCATTGACCATCTGGGCCGACTTTGGAATCTGAATTTAAGCCAAGATTTGAATTCAAACAAGCTATTTTGTCTGAATCCTGAAGTTCCTTTTTTGAAAATTTTGTTTTAATAAAAATGCCTTCTCGTTTATTCATAGCGCGTCTTTTACGACATAGATGTTTATAACAAAGTCCATCTTGAAAGACTGGCTCATTACATTTTGGCCTAGAGCAAGTTAATTTTGGTTTCAAGATTATCATCTCCTGCTGTTATTATAAACGAAAACAGTTCTATAATCAATTAGCGTACTCGTCACACCAAAAATGTGGCGTTTTCTTTTTACCTCTTTTCTTTATGCCGGGTGACTAAGGGTACCGGGGCAGATAAAACCCTTACATGGGCGGATGTTTACGACACCGCCAACCACGATGAACGCCGCGCCATTTTGCAGCAGTTCATCAAGGAGATTCGCGTCCGAAAAGACTATGAGATCTCGATTACGCTGAACGCCAGCTTCAACCAAGTGGAGCAGCTCAAGGCTGTATCAACCTACAATGACGCGGAAATTTTTGAAAGAATTTCCGAGAAGGGGGCATAAAAGCGATGCACTTGCCCGCAGAACTCTGCAAAATGCAAAGAAAGAAGCGTGAAACCGATGGATTTTCAAAAAGTACATGGATGACCCCGCCCGGTTCGCATCCGACTTCAGGGTTCGGAACCCGGCACGGTCTGCCAAAGTTTTTTAGGTATAAAAAACGCCGCATCGTACAAAACGATGCGGCAAATTGGTGGACCTAGAGGGATTCGAACCCTTGACCTCTCGGATGCGAACCGAACGCTCTCCCAGCTGAGCTATAGGCCCATATATTCTTCACAACGCAAATAGTGTAACTCTTTCGGAGGCATTTGTCAAGAGCTTTTCGTCGCGCCGTGCCGCAGGAGTTTCGCTGCATCGCGTTGCAGAAGAGGGAGAGCGCTTAGCTGTGTCCGGGGGTTTTATTACCCGACGATGCGCCAGTGGTCGGGCTTATCAGTGTCGGTGGTGACGCCGTCATCGGTGTACATCCGGTAGGGCACAGGCCGACCATCCGGCGCAAAACGCCAGAAGGTGAGGGCGGTGTCGTCCAGCAGGGCAGTGTTGGCGGCAGGCTGCGCCACCGGCACCGTGTGGCCCGGACGGAGGAACAGCAGCACTTCGTCCAGCTCGCAGGCCAGATAGTGCCGTCCGGCGGGCAAGACCTCTTCGTCGTAGTCGCAGCTGCTGCGCAGGCGCAGCAGCTTCATCGGCTCGGGCAGATAGACCGTCCGGCCGTGGGCGTTCTGGGTGTAGATGGGGGCAATCATCAAGCCCTCGCCCAGAAGCAGCTGATCCTCCACCTCCCGGGCGTCGGGGTCGGCAGGATAGTCAAAGGCCAGAGGCCGGAAGTAGGGCGCATCCTCCAGCACGGCCTTCATGAATTCACTGTAGAGGTAGTCCTGCATATAATCAATGTCCATGCAGATCATGTCCAGCGGCAGGCCGTTGGCCTTATACTGCGCGGCCACTTCCCGGATGTCGGCTTCGGACTTGTAGCCGAAGCGGCTCTGGGCCAGACCGAAGGCCCACTTGGGCGGGATGTAGCTGGGGCCGATGAGCTGCCGGAACTCCTTCGCCGCCTCTGCCGCCGTGGGGGCGGTGATGAGATAGAGGGAATAGTCCGATTTTGCCGCCGCGAAGCGGAGGGTGTCGTGGCGGGTGTAGCCGATGTCATAGCTCACTTTGCCCGGGAAATCAAGGAAGATGCCGATGCACGCCGGGTGGCGGGTCAGAAGGCCGCCCGGACGGTGCGCAATGCTGAGGAAAACCGCTTTTTGGCCTCTACCAGTATGGTACGCCCTCCAGCCCGGCAGAGCAAGAGAGAAAACCGTCAGAACGATACAACAAAACCGGCATTTTCGCCGGAAAGAAGGGCGCGGGGCTTGTTTGGGCAGGGGAAAATGGTATATAATAAGTATATTCTAGGAATAAAAGGGAGAACCATCATGTATCAAAAAGGAATCAAGCGGCTGCTGGACGTGGTACTGTCGGCCTGCGGCTTGCTGGTGCTGTCGCCGCTGCTGCTTTTGCTCTGCCTTGCCATCAAGCTGGACTCGCCGGGGCCGGTGTTCTTCAAGCAGAAGCGGGTGGGCATCCATAAAAGCTATTTCAACATCCTGAAATTCCGCACCATGCGCATCGACACC
>OLZB01000974.1_pt1 | contig 12040 bp, 10 predicted proteins | sample 1673421 | NCBI WGS metagenome assembly OLZB01 (sample SAMEA103958111, study PRJEB25191) | human gut metagenome | biome: human-associated habitat [ENVO:00009003]; feature: intestine environment [ENVO:2100002]; material: feces | place: Germany | collected 2013/2015
AAGAAGCCGGCAAGTATGATATTAATAAATTTCTAAACGAAATGGACAAGCCGCTTGACGGTATGGTAAGAAAGCTTTATAACGCTGTTACGGATTCAAAATTTACCGGTAAAGTTATAAATATCGAAGGCGATGAGCTTACAACTTATAAAAAAACAATACCGAACCTTGTTGCTCAAGGTGCTGCAGATCCGTTTTTAAGATTTCCGGGCGATATGCTTAACGGCGCGGTCGAACTTTTGGGTAAAATTAAGCCGTTCCAGAAATGGTCTGAAAAAACGCTTGAAAAACCGATGTTTAAAAATATCAGACATCGTTCCAAAATAGATTATGAAATGAATGCTCTTCAAGGACTTTTGGATTTCAAAGAGAATGCTTTGAATGATGCTTTGAAAGCGGAGGCAAAAAAACTCGGGATTTCTACAGATAAATTAACAGCAGCCGACAAGGCAAGAGTTGAGTCTGAAGTTGAAAAAAATATGGAATGGCTGATTTTTCAGCGTTCAATGAAGCCGTTTGACCCGAAGGTCGGAAATTATGATACAAAGCATGAAAGAGCTTTAAACAGACTTGTCTCAGGTTTACCGCCGGCAATATTTCTTGCAAATGATGCTTACAACCTTTCCCGTATGATGGATGATGATCCGAAAGCCGCAACAGAAGAAAAACGTACAAGGTTTAAGCAGGAAGTTTCAAGAATTTTTACGAGCGGATATTTAACACTTATTACGATGGGTGCGCTTTCAAAATTAATCAACAATTCTAAAGGCGGAATTATGTTAAACACCGGTTTGACAGTTCTTGCAACGGAAATGTATTCACGCTTGAAAAATGGAAAGCACATTACAAGATTAACTCCTGAACAAGCAAGAAAAATTAACGAAAAAAATAACGCTCCTGAGGCCAAGATTAAACCGGAAACACCGACAAGCTTTAAAGCAAATGCAAGCAATGAAAAATCATCTCAGGATAAGACTCAAAAACCGCTTCTTTCATTTGACACAGTTTTAAAAGCCAGCGCTGCAGTTATTGCTGCCGGATTTGCGATAAAGGGTATAAGAAAAATCCCGCGTGTTGACGCTGCCTTTGAAGCTGTGTTCAAGCCTTTCAAAAAGCTTTACAAAGATATGACAGAGATTTCCGACTATAAAGTTTCGCAAAAACAGATTGACGAAGTCGCTGAAACTCTAATCGAGCGAGGTTATAAAACCCGCGGTGAACAATATAGAGCAGTCGCCATCCGTTCGCGTGAACTTGTGGTTGAAAAAGTTGTCAAAGAATTAGACAAATCTTCTGACATCGGCGTAATTGAAAAGTTTATCAAGAATACTTCCGATAAAGATGTTCATACGGAAGTTCTTCAAAAAAGCTACAAATCAGTGCTCGACGTTCTTGATAAAACAGGATACAAGGAACTTGCTAATAAATACCGCTATGCTTCAGCCATTAACGCAAAAACCGATAAAAATTTGATTAACGAACTTAATAATATAAAATCAGAATTTCAAACTTTAGGCGAAAGTAATGCTGATTTAATTTCAAAGATTTCTGCAAACAAACTCGGCAAAGAATTTTTGGCTGACGAAACTGTTTCTTCAAAAGTTAAGGCATCGTTGGAAAAAGCCGGCGATAAAAATGGTAAATTGTTTAAGGATTATCAAGACGCGCTAGAAGGACTTGTTAATTTTGGCGCTAGAGATAAAAAGATTAAACCGTTTGTAAACTTCTTTATTACCCCCTTCAGTTTCATGTGGAGCGTTGTGAAGTTTCCGTATAAAATTGCAAATCTGGCGGTCGAAATGTTTGCCAAAAAAGCTCCCCAGTCTGCAAAGTCTATGGATGCTCTTAATATGGAAGCTGTTTCAAAAAGTTTCGATAAAATTTCAGCAGAAGCTAAAAAATACAGAGATGCTCTTTCAAAAGCGACTGACGAGAATGCTAAAAAGAAAATTTGTAAAAAATTTGAAGACTTTGTAATGGACAACACTCTCAAAGCTTTTAACGTAAACTCAAGTTCAAACGTTTCAAACGCGGAGCTTTCAAATCTCGCAAAAACTGCTGCTTCAGCCGCTACAATCTGGTTTTTGATGACTGATAACTACAATATGGTTATGCTTAAGTCAAACGGTAATGATGTTGAAGGTGCTGAAACTAAATTTAAAGAAAGATTTGTTCAAGAAGGTTCAAGATTGTTCTATCAAACTCTTTTGATTGACCTGTTTAACAAAACCTTCCAGAAACAATACAACGGTTCTTTGATGGGAATGAGCTGGATTACTTTGACTAACACGACAATCGGTGAATTTTTAACAAGAAAATCAATCGGTGTTCCGATTGGAATGCACACGCGCGATGAACTTCTTGCAATGGAAGAAAAACAAAATAATGCAACCGGTTTTGAAAAAGATTACTATCAATTTATGAAGCGCTTGACTGGTAAACGTTCAATCCAATCCTACAACGTTAAAAAAACAAATAATCAGCCTCAAGAAACAAAAACCGCATCATCCGGGCAAACCGGAAAGTCTGAAAATTTAAATGTCATAAACAGCCAAACTTTTGGCAAAATGATTAAAGGCTGATAAATGCGGCTTCATAACCGCTGTTTGAAACATAATAAGCCGCAGCAGGCGGAGCAAACTTCGACTTGCAAAAAACAAATCCTCCGATAACAAGCGCCGCAATTATCAAAATTGTTACAAGAATTTTCGTTATTGCAAAGAAAATTCGTACAATCAATGATATCGCAAGAACTATTCCGAAAATTATTAAACCAGTTGTTAAATCCATTATCTTACCTTATTTTCTTCACCTTTGAGGAGCCTTTGTATATTTGAGCGGTGCAAATATATGATATAAAGTGCGCCGACTGCACAATAAACAATATAAGCCAAAGGTGCTTTGAAAGCCCACATTAGAAACGGCGAGATTGCCAATGCAATTATTGAACCTAAAGAAACATATTTCGAGGTGTAAGTTATAATCCCCCAAATTGCGGCAATGCAAAGCCCGACCATCCAGTTTAAGGCCAAAATTGTTCCGACTCCTGATGCAACTGATTTCCCGCCTGTGAATTTAAGGAAAACAGACTTGCTGTGTCCTAAGATTACTGCAACCGCCGCTAAAACAGGCAAAAGCCCTATTTCAGTAAAGTTCTTTGCAAATAATGCTGTCAGTACAACCGGCAATGCACCCTTAAATGCATCCAGAAGAAGAGTTATGAAAAACCATTTTTTGCCCATAACTCTTTTAACATTTGTCGCACCTGTTGACCCAGAGCCGATTGTTCTGATATCCTGTCCGGTTGCAAGTTTTACGATAATATATCCTGTCGGAATTGAGCCGATTAAATAAGCCCCTAAAATAACTGCTGCAATTTCTATAAATTTTTCCATAAGCTTCTCCTTAAGTATTTTAATTTTATCACAAATAAAAAACTAATAAAATAATCCCTTTTTGTAAATTTCCTCTAAAAGATTGATTTAAAGCCCGCTGTGTGATACTATTATATTAAAAGTATATAAGAATGAGAGAATTATGAATAATAAAAGATTAATAATTTTAGGAATACTGATAGTTGTAATATCAATAGTAGGAAAACTTCTCTGGTCAGCTTTATCCAGAGTAAAAGTCGATGATTTTAAACCGGCTGCCGTGATTTTTCTTGTTGATTCCTCAGCTTCAAATCAAAAGGCTTTAGATGGGCAAAAAAGAACCCTCAGACAAATTTGTAACCTTCTTGACCCTGAAGATCAAATCAAAATTTTGCGGGTCAGCGAAGATGCATATTTGATTTATGAAGGAACTCCGTTCAACAATTCAGGTATTTCAAAAGCTCTTGATGCCTTCACAAAATATGACAGCAGCGATTACGGAACTGCATACGGGCTTGCTTTGAAAAAAGGATTTAACCATGCGCTTGCAATGCAGAAGGAAGGCTATATTCCGGGCATTGTGGTTTTGGGTGATTTGGAAAACGAAGGCGCTATTGAAAAACAAATTAACTGGGATTTACTCCCTAAAAACGTTGAAGAATCAAAACAGTATATGCCGGAACTTTCAATGATGTTTTTATATGCGCATCCTGAAAAACTTGATATGGTAAAAGAAAAACTTACACCTGTTTTGGGAGAGAAGAAACTGATTGTTTCTCCGGAACAAAATATTGACAAGGCTGTAAGACTTTTTATCCATGCGCTTGGCAGATAATAATTACTTTAAATAATATAAGGGGAATTTTATGACAATTGTTGTTTCATCTTCAAAACTTGAAAAAGTATTTGATGAAAAAGACGTAATCAATATTGGAACTAATCCTAACTGTGATTTTAAACTCGAACTTGATTTTGATGTTCTGATAACATTACAGTATGACCAGAACGAAAACAAATGCGTTTTAATGAACACTTTCCACAATGAACGCGTGCTTTTTAAAGGCAAGCCGATTAAAAAAGTGGAGATTGGAAATATATGTAAAATTATGTTTGCCGGAAGCGACGAATTTATAAATATAAAAATTCTGGAAAACGCACCTGTTAAAAAAACTGTTACAACAATTGCCAGAGAAGATTTGACAGAAGACGATATGAAAGCGCTTTACGGCAACGACCCTAACGCTGTCACACGCGTAAAGCTGGATAAACAAAAGGCCGATATTGAAGCAATGCGTGTTGCAATTATTAAACAGGTTGCATTCCAGATTAATGATTTGAAGAACAAAATTGCCTCAAATACCAGAACAAATATCTTTTTGCATGTAGCAATGGCTTTCTGTTCAATCCTTTGTTCATTTGGTCTTGCAAACTATCTGATGGGGCTTTCCATCAAAGAATCTTCAAATTATCTTCACCTGCCGACTAACATAAAAGTTTGGGTAATATTTGCAATTATTGTTTTTGCTGCTGCAGTTTTGCTTAAACAGGGTGTTTATCTGTTTTTACAAAGCGCCGAAAACAAAAATGTTTCAGGAATAGGAAAATTTTCTCAAGGTTTTATGGTTGTGCTCGGTATGATTTTTATGCTCGGGGTTTATATCATTAACCTGATTTATTATATGAATTTAAATGATTTTGTTATGTTTGCGGTGTTTGTTTCACTGTTCTTCTCGGGAATTTTGACTGCGCTGGCACTTGGCTGCGGTTATTTCAAACATACCTCGGGCGAATGGGCAATGACGCTTAACAAGTACGAATACCGCGAAGATTTTGAATCTGTTTTGAAATCTTACAGACTATGGATTGAAAGATTTGTTAACAGTTTTTCAAAAACAAGAATACAGAATATTAAAGACCGGATTTTCGGACTTCAGATTAAAGCCTCCGGTGAAGTTCTTCTTGGTGTTATAACCTCGCCGTTTTTGGCTTATGGTGTTTCAAACACTCTCGCAATGTGCTTTCCGGAAGCTGCCGGCTGGATAAGAATTTCCGGTTTAAGATTTTCTCCGGTGTTCCTTGTTCTGGCATCATTTATGATTGTGCTTGCATTTTTTGCATTTTCAATTGCGTTTGCTGCAGTGAAAAAAATCCAGGGCTCTCAAGTTATCAAACAAGACGGATACAGCGATTACAGACAGCATGGCGTTAGCATTTTAGGTTTAGAGGGTACAAGAAAATTAGAAACAGAAAAATTTGTCTGGTTATGCATTGGATGTTCAATTATCTTTATTGAATTCACAATGAACGTTTCATATTTTGCGTCAGAAATCGGCGGAGACTTAATGGGACTGGTAAAAAGCTTACTGGCCGCGCTTGTTCCGACAGCAATTCTTATTGCCGAAACTTTCTTGTTCTCCGGCACGCTCTTTGAAATGTATGCTTGTGACGAAGTTATTGCAAAATTTGATAAAGACTAGAAATGAGAAATGAAGCGGTTAAAAGGATTTGTAATATTTCTATATATCTTCTTTACAGTGCTGGTTGTGATTTTACATCCGGCAATGCATAAGCCTGTTACGCTTGAAAATACTAATTTTAAGATTAAAGAACAGCTTATGAACCCGAAACCGCGTAAAGTTTCTGATTTTGAAGTCAAAGTCAAATTCTATAGAACAAATAAAACCGTTGCAAAAGCAGAAGATAAGACAATTCACATAAAGCCCGATGATGACAAAACCTTGTCTTTTGACGTAACGCAGGGCGCAGGAACTCGGGAAACTGTTCTTGATACTTCTGAAAATTCCTCAAGAGAACTTCAACAAAATTTGGAGATGGAATTTTCAGACAGCAGAATGCTTTATCAAGACAAAGAAATCAATCTTTCTGACCAACAGACAAAATATTCGGAACAAAACTTAAATTTAAATGAAAATATCCCGCGTTCTGATTTAGAAATTGGCGTAAATGACCAAAAAAATAATGTCAAGCTGAAAGACAGTGACGAAGTCGGCAACCGTAAATTTAAAGGTTCGCGTGAAGAGATTATAGCCTGGAATGTTTGGAGAAGTGAGCTTCAAAACAGAATTATGGACGAATCTGCAATAGAAGCGCCTGTTGGAACTTTGATATTGTTCTCCTTTGACGTTTCTGAGGACGGCCTTATCTCTAATTTGAAATACACCTGTACAAACAGAAAATATGCCGCAGATGCAAAAGCTGATATGGTAAGTATTTTAAATCGTTTGCAGGGCGACAGCATACTTAATTTTCCACCGAACACCCGGAGAAAAAATGTTAGATTTAAAGGCGGTTTTATACTGGATTATGATACCGTATATTCTAAACCCGAGGATTATTCCGATTATGAAAGGATTAGACAATGATGAATAAAAAAACTTTTTTGATTACAGCAGCTTTGGTATTTATAGTTGCAATACTTGCATCAACTTTTGTGGTTACCGGTATGAAACCTGAAATGCATAAATCTTTTCTTCTAGAAATCATAAACGTGAAAATTAAAAAATAATATGGTATAATAAATACAGATGTTTAAATGTTCTGAATGTAAAAGATTATATAAAGAAAGAGTTGACTACTGCGATTGCGGAAACAATGAATTTGAAGAAGTTCAAGACACCCCGCAGCCTTCGCAGAAAGCTGCTCCGGCAAATAGCCCAGCTGCTCCTGAACTGGCTCCGATTCTCCCGGTAAACCTTATTTCAATAATTGTTTTTTCTGCCTGCTGTATATTTTCACTTTGTTTTGTTCTGTTTTTGGGGCCGGAACCTAAAAAGCGTGAAAAAGCTCCAAATACTACTGAAAAAGTTGTTGTAAAGGACATTCCAAGTATCGACAAAATCTGGGATGATACCCCTGCTTACAAAGTTCCTGCGGATGCTAACGTTGGGTGGCAATCTTATGAACCGGGGCTTATAAACGCTCTTCTTGCCAAATTTAGTCTGGAAAAGTATGATGGAGATGGAACTTGCGATATTGAGTTTGTTCTTGACCGCCACGGGAATTTAAAAAAGAAAAAATTATATCAAAATTCTGCTAATAAACCTCTTTTAGCTGCCGCAAAAAAAATGCTTTCATCTGTCAGAAGTTATAATCCGCCACCAAAAGATTACGACGGCAGCCCATTGGTTTTTGAATTTTACGAAGTAGATGATACTTATTCTTTAAGGGCAAAAAAATAAATTTTGTTTGTAACAAAAAGAGAAAATCCCTTGACAAAATGTTAGGCTTGCCTTACATTATTATTATGAATTGATTTACTATTAATTACCACCATTTGTAAGGGTATATTTTAAAACCTCCGTATTACGGGGGCTTTTTTTACATTGAGGCTGTTGCAGGACGCTAAGGCAATGCCGCCAAGCTTCTTTCCTTTATTAGTTATTGCCGCAATAACTATCCTGTTGCGTAATAAATTTTCCCATGCCGCTAAGTAAAATAAAATTTGTAAATTTGATTGCGTCAGGAGAGATTATGAAGAACAATTCCAAAACCTTTTGCCTGCTTGTGTTTTTTTGCGGGCTTAACCTTTTTAATACGGCTTTTTCAGAGGAAATTGCCCGGCCAGACTGCAAATGCCCTGATTATGTTTTTGAATATTTAGGAAATGATAAATTTGAAAACTACAACCGGAAGATGTTTAATTTCAATTCGAAATTAAACAAATATGCAATAAAACCAATTCATATTCTCTGGGCGTCAATCATGCCAAAATACGGCATGGACAGAATAAAAGGAATTGCGACAAACATTGAATATCCTGCAAGACTTGTAAGCAGTCTTATCCAAAAGGATTTCGAAACCTCGAAAAACGAAACAATTAGATTTTTCACAAATACGACGATTGGACTTGGCGGAATGTATGACCCTGCAAAACGTTTTTTGAAAATCCAGCCTTCAAACGAGAATATGGAGCAAGCTTTTGCGAAATGTCATATAAAACCAGGTCCATATCTAGTTTGCCCTGTTATAAACGGCACCAGTCCACGTAACCTTGCCGGCAAACTCTGCGATGCTGCACTTAATCCTTCCTGCTATATTGCAACCCCTGTTCTTGCAGCTGTGAAAGCGGGACTTCTGGTTAACAGAACCTCTTATATGCAGCCAATCATGAAAATGATTGAATCGAATTATGCAGACCCATACGACATAACACGAAAACTCTATGGTGTCGAAAATTATATGAAATGCCACAATTACGACAGAAAAGAAGTTCTTGATACAGCAATTGACTTTATTGAAAATGACACAGAGCTTGACGGCGATAACCTTTTGTATGAACTAGAACCCGAACTTGTAAAAGAGAATTCCGAAACCGAACTGGGTACAAAAAAACTTACTGAAGCTGAAATTGACGAAAAACATGTTGCAGACAAGGGTGAAGCCGATTCCGGTGAAAAACTTTCTGTAACAGAGATTATCAACGCCGGCGACAGTGCTGAAGATGCAATTCTAAAAGCTTATAATACAAAAAATTCAAAACTTATGGCTGATATGCTTCTATTTGATTACAAACCTCAGAATCCGGTGACCGACAGCATGAGAACAGCGCTTTTTGACCTTCCCGATGTTGATGAATCAATTTGGGCTGAAATTTCTTTATGGAACAGATGTTTTAGTAACAGGATTAAAACATCTTCCGTAAATCTTTATCCGGAACGTGAAAATTATAAATACAGATATATTCTTCAGAAAGGAATGAAGACTTCTCCCCTTGCAATAATTTTCCCTTCAATTGGAGAAGGCATAACCTCAAGCCATTCGGTTCTTCTGGCTAAAATGTTTTATGATGAAGGCTATTCTGTTATAATTTTAGGAAGCGCTTTTCAATGGGAATTCGCAAAAAGTATGCCCGAAGACTATCGGCCGGGAATACCCTCTCAAGATGCAGATTATTTGAAAACCTTGACTCATAAAGTTATTGACAGTGTTCAAAATAAACACAAATATGAATTTAATCAGCGGGTTGTTCTGGGAACTTCTTTCGGTGCTTTGACTGCGCTGTTTCTCGCTGATAAAGAATACAAAAACAATACTTTGAATATAACAAAATACATTTCTATATGTCCGCCGGTTGAACTTATTTACGCAATGGAACAGGTTGACAAAACAACAGCCGAATGGGAAAAAAATCCGGACAATTTAAAAGACAGGGTTGCCATTACGGCGGCAAAAATTCTTCAGATTTCACAGATGGAGGAGAAAGACAGAGAAAAAATTCAGGGGCTTCCCTTTTCAGAATACGAAGCGAAACTTATTACAGGCTTTATAATGCATCAAAAATTGTCAGACCTGGTTTACACAATAGAAAATGAAAATATTTCTGATAAAAAAGAACTTTACCGCCAGATTAATAATATGACATATCAGGATTACGCGCAAAAGTACCTTTTAGATACCGAGTATGAAACAGTTGATGACTTAAAATACGTTGCAAGCCTTCATTCCATCTCAGACTACCTGAAAAATAATGATAATTATAAAATTTATCATTCCATAAATGATTATTTAACAACTCCGGAGCAGTTGAAAAAACTTAAAACCTACACTGGTGCTAAATCAACTTATCTGGACAATGGTTCTCACCTTGGATTTTTATACAGGAAGGAATTTCAGCAGGAGCTGAAAAAAGAAATTTCAATGCAAAATTCCGCCTCTAAAACCACTGAAAATGATAATGAAGGTGAATGCTTAGCCAGCAAAGTTCAAAAATCTGTTCCGGCAGAGGCAGCCGCTTCTCAAGAACCGGTTGGTTCAGATAATAAATGAATGTTGACGGATTTTTAGAGCCGATGGTATAATTGAATATAAAATTAAATAGAAGTGTCAATGCAAATAAATTTTAAAGAGTAAGGATAATATTTGTCCTTACTCTTTTTGCTAAAAATGTACAAAGCTTACAGAAAGGAGCAGAAATGACAACAGACAACGGCAAAAAAATCCATGTTAAATCCTATTTTCGCAAAGACAACACAAAAGTTAAAAGCCATTACAGAAGTGTTCCGAATTCTTCGGACTATTCAGAAGAAACAAACGATTACGAGGACTATTCAATAACTCCCGTAGAGGGAGCTCTCCAGGGCAGTGTTTCTATGGCGGTATTTCCCCAGAGCGAGGAGGAAGGCGAAAATTTTGCCTCAAAAATGTTGGGAACAATCGGACAAATTATCATGGACGGGTCTGAAATAGCAGAAAAAGGTGTTTCAATAGCGGAAGAGATAGAAAGGCAAACCGGGTTTCAAAATAATTTGTCTGCAATACAGTTGAAGCCTCAGATGGACTTTGTTGTAACAGAGTTGAAAAAGGCTCAGCAGGCCTCTGAAGATTTGCAGGAACAAAACCTGAAACAAATTTCAAACGTGAAGAATAAAGAAGAATTCAGTCAATTAAGCCAAACTTTTGCAAAACAAAAGGAAGTGAACTCACAAACCCGTAACGCCATCAACAGAGCTGAATATGCAATTCAGAATAATGATTACAAAACTGCCGTAGCAGAGTTAAAAAACTATCAGAAATTGCAAAATGTTTTACGATATAGCGCCCTGGCGCTTGCTCCTGCTGGAGCATTAACATCGCAAGTATTGAGCAGTCCGTATTTTAAGGAAATAAAAAAGCTTCCAACAAATGTAAAACAAAATCTGAAACTCCTCCGCCGTACAGGTTTGCATAGTATGCCAGAGGTTGAAAAAAGAGCTATTGATATAGGTATGATTATTAAAAAAGTATTTAAAGGATATAATGATGCTTTTGAGCTGTGGATGGCTGGAGCTTATCAGTTTAAATACTCTAAAAGATATATTCAAGAAAACGGTTTTCTAGTGAACAGAGTTTCTGACTTGCCGCCTTATTTACAAAGCTATGTGAGAAATAAACTTCAAGCCCAAATTGGTGTCCGAGAAGCGCGCGGGCTGCTGCTAAGAGCAGACAGTTCTCTCTCAAAAGATATTGCCCAAAGTCCTGAAATTAAAAATTTTATTATAAAAAATGCCCGTGAACTTGCTCAATATCAAAAAATTAACAGCAGTATAAATTTCACAGGTGATACTAATTTGCACCTATCGCTTGGACATGCAGATATTTTGAATGCTCATTTTGATTCGCAGGGTAATTTTAATGCAATAATTGCTGACACCTATGACTTCAACAAAAACGATTCTGACTGGAAAGTCGAATGGGCATATAATGTTCAGGCAAATAATAAAGTAGAAAACTTTTATGTGTTATGCATTATTGTTATACCCAAACCTGATTTGATTAAAATAATAACTCTAGGATAAAGTGATATGCTAATATCCCACCCCATAATAAGACCATAACTATTCTTGTAATCCATATGGAAATTTTGTTGAAACGGGTTAGCGGCTGGGAAGTCAAAATATTTATGTGTGCAATAATAGAGTTAATGCCGGCAGTTGCGATTGCGATATAAATTGCAGCACTAATTATGATAAAAAGCACATATTTTATAAGTTCCAACCTCGTAAATCCCGGTTCATATATGAAATTAAGCTCTATTATCCAAAAAAGCAATCCTAGCGTAAATAAAAAAAAGATAGTAATGCAGTTTGCAATAAGTAGAAATATAGTCCAAATTTTCTTTTTCATAAACAAAATATAGCACATTAAATTCAAAAAAATAAATTAGCCAA
>OLZB01000985.1_pt1 | contig 11896 bp, 9 predicted proteins | sample 1673421 | NCBI WGS metagenome assembly OLZB01 (sample SAMEA103958111, study PRJEB25191) | human gut metagenome | biome: human-associated habitat [ENVO:00009003]; feature: intestine environment [ENVO:2100002]; material: feces | place: Germany | collected 2013/2015
CTCCGCGCAACAGACGAAAGCGGCAACGTGCTGCCCGAATTTGAAAAGGTGCTGGACATCGACATCAAGGCGGCCGCCGAGGCTGCACTTGGCAAGGAGCTGACCCAGAATCTTCTGTCCGTGGTTTTTGACTACGATGGAAACCTCTGGTTTGCAACGGGCGGCTTCCGCATTTATCCGCAGCGCCAGCAGCAGGGCGTTATCGGCTATATTGCCCATTCCGCCATTGATGCAATTTTGAACGGCAAGCAGACAGACCTTTCCAAGGCGGTCTTTGTCCACGAACTGACCCCCGGCGAGGGTGCAGAAAACGGCATCGCCGCCTCCAAGGAGGGTGCGGTCATCCTGACCAACCAGAACTGCTATCTTCTGCGCGCAGAGGACGGCGTAAACGTTGTGTGGTGCACGCCGTACAAGAGCGCGGGCGCAAAGGTGAGCGGCGAAGGCGATAAGACCACCGGCGGCGGTCTTGCATGGGGCGGCGGCTGCTCTCCCACCCTGACGCCGAACCTTGTGCTGTTCACCGACAATCAGGACCCCGTAAACCTTCTTGCGCTCGATATGAAGACCGGCGAGGTGGTGGCAAGCACCCCGGTGCTGGATGATCTGCCCGAGGGCTATCAGGTAGCCGTTGAGAACTCTGCCATCGTCTATGATGACGGCGAAGGCACCGTAAGCACCATCGTCTGCAACTGGTTCGGCGCGGGCAACGCAGGTCTGGCAGACCCCAACAACGACTCCTCCATCCAGAGCTACGCCAACATCTATGACATGAACTGGCTGACAAAGGGCAACTGCATGATTGCGCCCGGCGTCGAGCGCGTGGACACCGTGAAAACCGATAGCGGCTATGAGATGAAGAGCATCTGGTCTCGAAATGACCTGAGCGATACATCGATTCTCAAGCTCTCCACCGCGACGGGCTATATCTACGGCTATGTGCAGGATCTGGAAAGCGGCATGTGGCAGTACATTATTCTGGACTTTGCCACCGGCGAGACGGTATTCACCATGGACGTCTCCAACAAATATGGCTACAATAACATGGCTATCGGTATGTATGCCGGAAACAGCGGCAACGCGCTCTACTGCCCGACGGGCTATCTGGAGCTGCTGTGCTTGCAGGATCGCTTTGTGTATCTTCCCGAAATGCCCTACCGCAAGGTCGATCTCGATAAGGCCGCGCGGAACGTACTGACACAGGAACAGTTTGAGCAGGACGGCGGTGACGGCACGGTCGCCAGCTGGCGCAACACCGTGGCAGTCGAAAACGTCCACCCCAACACGACGGTCTCGTTCCGGATGAACAATCTTTCCGGAAGCGCCGCTGATTTGAAGCTCTATGCCTACGGTGCAGACGGAAAGCTAGCAGAGGTCAGCAAAGAGCTGTGGACGATCACGGATGAATCCGGGACTGGCGTGGATACTCTGACCGACGGCACACTGTATGAACTGCGTGTCAGCGTCGCAGACGGCGGTGCGCTTGATCTGAGCGAGACGGAAAAGGAGATCAGCATTTCCGTTGTGCTTGCAAAGTAAGTCTCAAGGAAGGCTATCAAAAAACCACAAAATCACCCCCGTTCCTGATTGATATGCTCCCTTTATGAGAGACAGTGAAATAAATACACTGTCAATCACGAAGGGAGCATTGTTCATGTCAAGAAGGAAAACCAGCAGATCAGAGCAACTGTCGGCGGCGAAAACCTCTGCATGACCTGTGGACGCGTCAGCCCTTTGTCCACGCAGTCTACCTTTGAGGACTTGGCGGTGGATTTCGAGGGTACAACCGCCAGTGGCGCGGAGCGATTCTACCGGCGGACGCTTGACAAGCTGCGCCTGAAGCTGCTGGAAAGCAGGCTTGTCCATACCGTGACGCTGAAGCAGACCGAATGCCGCAAAAGGAGCAAAAAATAGCTTTCAAGGCCTGCGGAAAGAAGGGGGCGGAATAATCGATAGTTTCCCATAAAGAGAAAATCACAAACGACTTCATAGTCAATCCATCCGCACAAACCCTTCCGAGGAGATGACCAAAAACAGAAGAGAATCATAGGAGGACAACATGAAAAAGATACTTGCAATTCTACTATCGCTGCTTACACTGCTTTCCTGCGGACTTCTTTCCGCCTGCTCTGCCGAAAAAACGCAGCCGGATACACCGGATACGGAAACCGTGTGGGAAACGGTCAGTGAGGCATACATCTATGCGTTCCCACTGGTGCTGACCGACGCAACCAAAACATTATCGACCAATACGGACGGAACCATGACTGGCCGTGCGCCCATCAATCAGTTCAACCATGCACAAAAGCTGGCGGACGCCTCTTTCCGCACCGTTGTGACGCCGAACGTCGATACCGTCTATTCGCAGGCGTGGCTTGACATCCGTGAAGAGCCTATGATCTTCGTTCTGCCGGAGACAGATCGCTTCTGCAATGTGCAGCTTCTGGATGCGTGGACGAACACCGCCGCCGTGCTGGACAAGGCGGGCGCTTATGCCATCGCGCTTCCCGGCTGGGAGGGCGAGCTGCCCGACGGTGTGACGCGCGTGGACGTGCCCACCGCAACGGTGTGGTCGATCACCCGCACGGTGCTGTCCGGGAACGAGGATCTGCCCAATGTCTGTGCCATTCAGGAGCAGATGCAGCTCCTGCCTCTTTCGGCTTATGTACAGGGAGGCGAGTATGCCACACCACAGGGAGCTTATAAAGAGGAAAATGACTTTGTTCCCGTGAGCAAGGTGCTTTCCATGACGCCAGCAGAGTTTTTCAATACGGCGAACGCTCTGATGCAGGTCAACCCGCCCGCCGATGCGGATGAGGAACTGCTGAAGAAACTCTCCGCCATCAACGTGGGCGCGGGTAAGACCTTCGACGCCGCCCTCCTGGGCGAAGGAGCTGCCGAGCGCTGGACGCAGATGCTTCAGGGGCTTCGCGCCACGCTCGCCGCCGACGGCGCGAAGTATGCGCAGAAACTCGGCCAGTGGATCTATTACGGCAAGCCCATCGGCGACTTCGGCACAGAGTATACCTACCGCGCGATGGTAGCGCTGGTGGGGCTTGGCGCCAACACCGTGGACGTGGCAATCTATCCCAAGACAGCGGTGGATGAGACCGGCGCAGCGCTGACCGGAGAAAAGAAGTATACGCTCCACTTTGAAACCCTTCCTCCCACGCTGGAGGGCGGCTTCTGGTCCGTGACCGCCTACGGAGAGGATGATTTCCTCATTGACAATTCCATCGACCGCTTCTGCATCAACGACCGCTCCGACTTCAAGCTGAATGCGGACGGCACATTGGATATTATCCTGTCCAAGGATGCACCGGAAGACACCTCTAACTGGCTGCCTGTTTCCGACGGGGAATTTCATCTGTTCATGCGGATCTATGTACCGGATATGACAGCACTGGATCGCTGGCAGCCACCTGTTATCCGCGAACAATAAGGAAATGGAGAAAGAATGGCTATGAAACGTATTGCAGCAATGCTTCTTGCATCGGTACTGCTGCTGTACTGCGTCGGCTGTGCGCAGGATGGACGCAAAGAGCCGGGCGCGGAAAAGGCAGACCTGGGTCTGACCGCCGAGGTCAAGCCCGCCACAAACTTTACGGCAAAGGCAAATGCCGCCGTCTACGATGAACTTGACTTCGATGATAAGCAGGAATATGAATTCGCCACCCGTGGACTGATCGACGCGCCGGAGACACTGGAACTGAAGGACGAGAATGGGACGATCCTCTGGAGTCAGGAAGCCTATGCGTTCCTGGACGATTATGAAAAAGCGCCTGACAGCGTAAATCCCAGCCTCTGGGAGAACACGAAGAACAACCATGCCTATGGTCTTTTTGAAGTGACGGATGGCATCTATCAGGTCCGCGGCTATGACATGGCAAATCTCACTGTTGTCAAGGGTGATACCGGCTGGATCGTCTTTGACACGCTGATGAGCGTGGAGTGCAGTCAGGCTGCCATGCAGCTGATCGAAAAGAATCTTGGTAAATTCCCGGTCAAGGCCGTCATCATCTCTCATTCCCACGCCGACCATTTTGGCGGCATCGCCGGCGTGATGGCGAAAGAGGATAAGGCAGACGAGACACTTTCTATTGAAGACCAGCTCGCCAGCGGCAAGATCCCCGTGATCACGCCTGTGGGCTTCACGGAGCACTCCGTGAAGGAAAATGTCTACGCCGGTAAGGGTATGGGCCGCCGCAGCAATTATCAGTACGGTATCCTGCTGACCCCCGGCGTGACCGGCAAGCTGGCGCAGGGCATCGGCATGGGACAGTCCACCGGAACGGTCTCCTTCATGACGCCCAGCTACGAGATCACACAGTCCGGCGAAAAGCTGACGATCGACGGTGTGGAGCTGGAGTTCCAGCTCACGCCGGGTACGGAAGCGCCCGCCGAAATGAACACGTGGCTGCCCCAGTACAAGGCGCTTTGGATGGCGGAAAACTGCACCGGCACGCTCCACAATCTCTACACGCTGCGCGGCGCGGAGGTGCGCGACGGCGCGGCATGGGCAAGCTATATCACCGAGGCCATTTCCCTTTACGGCAAGGACGCGGAGGTCACCTTCCAGTCCCACAACTGGCCGCACTGGGGAAACAAGGTGGTGAACGACTACATGGTCAACACGGCTGCCGTATATAAGTTCATCAACGACCAGACTCTGACCTATATCAATCAGGGCTACACCAGCGATGAGATCTCCAACATGATTGAGCTGCCGGAGGCGCTCAATAAAATCTGGTACACCCGCCAGTACTACGGGACGGTCGCCCACAACGCCAAGGCGGTCTACCAGAAGTTCATGGGCTGGTATGACAGCAACCCTGTCAACCTGAACCCCCTCATGCCAAGCGACAGCGCAAAAAAATGGGTGGAATACCTGGGGGACGTTGACAAGGTCCTGCAAATGGCAAAGGCGGATTTTGACAAGGGTGAATATCAGTGGGTCGCCGAGGTCACAAACACCATCGTCTTTGCCGACCCGACGAACACCGATGCGCGGCTTCTGTGTGCCGATGCACTGGAGCAGCTGGGGTATCAGGCGGAGTCCGGTCCGTGGCGCAACGAATATCTGACCGCCGCGCAGGAGCTGCGCCATGGAAACGCCAATTTCACCGCTTCCACCAAATCTACCGGCGACATGGTCAAGGCCCTCTCCGCGCCCATGCTGTTTGACTATATGGCCATTGTCATGGACAAGCAGGCGCTGGCTGACCGCGACTTCACCATGAACGTGATCCTGCCTGACGTAGGCGAACAGCACATGCTCCGCGTGAAGAATGGTGTGCTGCTGGTCTATGCGGATACATTGTCTGATGATGCAGACGTGTCTATTACCTGCCCGAAAAATGCGCTGTTTGCGATCCTGACCAACAATCAGGAAACGGTTACACAGGCCGTCAAGGTCGAGGGCAGCGCAGAGCTGCTGACGCTGATGATGGAGAATATGAACCAGTTCCCGATCACCGGGACCAACCCCTTCAACATCATCGAGCCGTAACGGCTTCCGGTTTTTTTGATTCTGCTGTTTCCTTTTGAGGAAATTTGATGCTCTCTACCCCCTTTTTAATGGGTTAACCAAATACGGCATTTTCATCGCTACAATGAAGTCAGATCAAAGGACGGAGGTGCCTGATATGTTCAGACGCAAAAAGGATAAGCGAATTGTTGAGTTAAATCCGGAAGAACTCCGGCCCGCTAAATATGCGCTCCTGGGGTTCCGAAACAAGCTGGTCGCGCAGGGCAAACCGACCGAAGACGTCAATGCGCTGTTGCTGAAAATCATGAAATAACCAATGATAGCCGCAGGGAATCAAAACCTTGCGGCTATCATAAACTAAGGAGGTCGATAATCTAAAAATGTGTGCGGAACGTCTTCTATTCGCCCATGAAATGTGCGTAGCGGATTGACAATCGCCCATGTTTTGTGTATAATGAAGCAGAAACCTCATGCTGGAGAGTGATTCAGATGTATTTGAAAAGAAAAGTAGATGCTTTCTTAGAGGAATGGAAAGCAGATAAAAACAGAAAGCCCCTTTTTGTCAAGGGAAGCCGTCAAATAGGCAAAACGGAATCGATCCTGCATTTTGCTGCCGATCATTACGAAAATGTGATCGAGATCAATTTTGTCCGTGACGAGAAATACAAGGGAATCATCGCGGACGGATATGAAGCCGCTGACATTATCAAGAACATTTCACTCATTGACCCGACAAAGAAGTTTGTGCCCGAAAAGACGCTGATCTTCTTCGACGAGATTACGGAGTTTCCGGAAATTGCAACATCGCTCAAGTTCTTCTGCATAGATGGGCGGTTTGATGTGATTTGCAGTGGGTCAATGCTGGGAGTCAATTACAAGAAGATTGAAAGCAACAGCGTAGGGTATAAAAAAGACTATGAGATGTTTTCGATGGACTTCGAGGAATTCTTGTGGGCAAAGGGCTATGGAGATGACACGGTAGAAAACCTGCTTTCCCATATGAAGGAATTCAATCCTTTTAGCGAGTTGGAGATGAATGTCTTCCATTCGCTGTTTCTGGATTACAATATCCTTGGCGGAATGCCTGCTGTCGTCGCGGAGTATATCGAGCGAAACACCTTTGAGGGATCGCTTGATACGCAGAAGCAGCTCATAGCGGACTATAAAGAAGATATTCGCAAATATGCTACCGGAATTGATCAAACAAGAATTATCAATGTGTTCAACCGGGTCGCGCCGCAGCTTGCAAGGGAAAACAAAAAATTCCAGATTTCCAAGGTGGCATCCGGCGCAAGATTCCGGGATTATCGAGGATGCGCGGAGTGGCTTTCGGATGCAGGTATGGTCAACATCTGTTACTGCATGGAGTTTCCGGAACTGCCATTGGGAGGTAATTACGAGCCCGACACATTTAAGCTGTATTTTGCGGATACGGGTCTTTTGGTATCCATGCTGGATGATGAATCGCAGGAGGATTTAAGAGCCAATAAGAACCTGGGTGTTTATAAGGGAGCCCTCTATGAGAACATGGTAGGAGAAGCTCTCATCAAGCAAGGATATAAGCTGTTCTATTACAAAAAAGAGAATTCCACACTGGAAGCCGATTTCTTCATTCGTTCAACCGCATCCTTGATTCCTGTTGAAGGAAAGGCGAAAAGTGGGCGGGCAAAATCAATGAAAACATTGATTGCCTCTGATCACTACCCGGATATCAGATATGGGATTAAGTTCTCAAAGAACAATATCGGGCATGAGGACAGGATATACACCTTCCCGTACTTCTGCACATTTCTGCTGAAAAGATTTATGGTTGGTTTTCACGCTGAAGAAGAAGCGGAATAACGAAGACAGCACGGGGAACATACAGCAGAAAAATCCGGTAAAAGTTCCCTGCAAAACGGAATACACCGCTACTCTGTGGGCAATGCGGTTGTTGATTGCTCCCTGCTTAAAGGATGGATTGCCCGGACTGGTTCAGCAGTTCGGATCGGTGATGCAAAACCCATTCCAGATACAGCTTTGTGAGGACAGTGTAAAAACTGTCCTCACTTTGCTTTTGGTGTACGGGATCGCCATCGGCGTCTATCTCTCCACGGAGCACAATTACAGACGGCGAGAAGAGCACGGATCGGCCAAGTGGGGCACGGCTGGTTCGGTCAATAAGAAATATGCCAACAAGGATAAGACGGAAAACAAGCTGCTGACGCAAAATGTAGCTATCGGCCTGGACGGAAGGAAGCACCGCAGAAACCTGAATGTGTTGGTATGCGGCGGTTCCGGCGCGGGTAAAACACGCTTCTACGCCAAGCCCAACATTATGAATGCGAATACTTCTTTCGTTGTGCTTGACCCGAAGGGTGAACTGCTCCGGGATACCGGCCATCTGTTGGAGGAGAAGGGCTATGAAATAAAAGTCCTTGATCTTATTGATATGGAGAAAAGCCATTGCTACAACCCGTTCGTGTATATCAGCAGCGATGATGATATTCAGCGGCTTACCACAAACCTCTTTAAGAACACAACGCCCAAAGGTTCGCAGACACAGGACCCGTTCTGGGATCAGACGGCGGCGATGCTGCTCAAGGCCCTTGTCTGCTATCTCCATTATGAGGCTCCGCCCGATGAGCAGAACTTCTCCATGGTTATGGAGATGATCAGAGCCGGCGATGTAAAGGAGGACAACGAGGAATACCAGTCCGTTCTCGATGAGCTTTTTGAGAGATTGGAGGAAAGAAACCCGGAGCATATCGCCCTCAAGTATTACCGGGCATATCACTCCGGCAGCGCTAAGACGCTGAAATCCATCCAGATTTCCCTTGTCTCCCGTTTGGAAAAGTTCAATCTGGATTCGCTGGCCGGTATCACCCAATGCGATGAACTGGATTTGGGGCAAATCGGCGAAAAGAGAACGGCGGTATTTGCTGTAATTCCCGATAATGACAGCTCCTTCAATTTCATCGTGGGTATGCTTTATACCCAGCTGTTTCAGCAGCTCTACTATCAGGCCGACTCCGTTCACGGCGGCAGATTGCCCGTGCATGTGCATTTCGTAATGGACGAGTTTGCCAATGTCGCTCTGCCGGATGAGTTTGATAAGCTCCTGTCCACCATGCGAAGCCGTGAGATTTCCGTTTCCATCATCATTCAGAACCTTGCGCAGCTGAAAGCTTTGTTTGAAAAGCAGTGGGAGAGCATTGTGGGCAACTGCGACGAGTTTCTGTATCTGGGAGGTAATGAACAGAGCACCCATGAGTATGTTTCCAAGCTGCTGGGCAAGGAGACCATCGATACGAATACCTACGGGCGGTCTCGCGGCAGAAACGGGAGCTATTCCACCAACTATCAGCTTGCCGGACGAGAGCTGATGACACCTGACGAAGTGCGTATGCTGGACAACCAGTACGCACTTCTTTTTATACGCGGAGAGCGCCCCATCCGGGATCTCAAGTATGACATCCTTCATCATCCCAATGTGGCGCTTACGACGGACGGTTCCGCACCGGCCTATACTCACGGCGAAGATACCCGAAGTATTGCTTCCATGGCGTTCAGCTTCGACAAGAAGGCTGTCAAAAACGCCGAAAAGCTGGAGGCAGAAAAGCACGAATTCTTGCTCTACTCGGAAGAGGAGCTGGAAGAACTACTTGACGAAAAGGAGAAAAAAGACAATGAAGAAACTTAATGCAAAGAAGAAAACCAACAAGCCGGAAATCCCCGGCAAGGTCAAGAAGGGCTACCGCATTTATGTGATGGCGGTCCTCGCTCTTACGCTTACCATGAGCATGGGCGTGACCGCCTTTGCCGCAGGCGACCCCATTACCGTCGTCAACAACCTCAGTGATTTCATCTTCGGCCTCATCCGTGCGGTCGGCCTGATTCTGCTTGGCTGGGGCATTGTGCAGGTCGGTCTCAGCTTCCAGTCCCACGATCCGAGCCAGCGTTCCAACGGTTTCCTGACACTGGCCGGCGGTGTCGTCATCACCTTTGCAAAGGAAATCCTCAACCTCATCGTCGGCTGATCCGGTTTCCGAAAAAGGGGCGGTCGCAAAGACCGCCCCGAAGGGAGGTGTAACGAATGTCGGATAACTGGATTGTGCAGAATCTGGAAAATGCACTGGAAGTCTGGAACGATAAGCTGTCTGAGATTTGGCAGCTGATCACGCAGTCACCGCAGACATTCAAAGGCGGCTCGATTTGGTCGATTATTTGCAGCATCCACGGAGCGCTGCAGGCCATCGGCTATGCTCTGCTGGTTCTGTTCTTTGTGGTGGGAGTCGTAAAGACCTGCGGCTCCTTTGCCGAGCTGAAAAAGCCGGAGCACGCAGTGAAGCTGTTCGTTCGCTTTGCGATTGCCAAGGGATTGATTACCTACGGCATGGAGCTGATGATGGCGATTTTGGAGATTATTCAGGGTGTGGTCAGTACGATCATGAATTCTGCCGGCTTTGGAAGCCCTCAGGCAACGGTGCTGCCGCAGGAGATCATCACGGCGGTGGAGGATTGCGGCTTCTTTGAGTCCATTCCCCTGTGGGCTGTGACGCTTATCGGTGGACTGTTCATTTGGGTGCTGTCCTTCGTGATGATTCTGAGTGTATATGGCCGCTTTTTCAAAATGTACATGTACACCGCACTTGCGCCTGTTCCTCTTTCGGCCTTTGCCGGAGAGCCTACGCAGAACATCGGAAAGAGCTTCCTAAAAAGCTATGCGTCGGTGTGCCTGGAGGGTGCAATCATCGTCTTGGCCTGCATCATCTTCTCTGTGTTTGCCTCCAGCCCTCCGGTTGTCGATCCGGATGCAGCTCCGGCTTCTATGGTGTGGAGCTACATCGGCGAGCTGATTTTCAACATGCTCATTCTGGTCGGCGCGGTGAAGATGGCGGACCGGCTTGTGAAGGAGATGATGGGTATCTAAGTATGTCAAAGCGTGTACTGAATCAATGGCGCGGATATACCGTGGCTGATTGCGATTGCAAATATTGTCTCTATTACGGCGGCAGAAAGAAAGGCGAAGTAAATTGCCTTGCAGAGGAATGTGTCTGCAAGGAGGAACTTCATGAGGCTCTGCGCCGGGAAAAAATGCAGAAGGGAAAATTACCATTATGACTGTTCAACTTTATAATATTCATCTCACTAACGGCGAGGTCCTGCAGGTAGGAGAGGACTACGACCTGCACGGAGCGCAGACAATCGTCAATCGCTTCTATAAGGCGGGAGACAACGATATTCTTGAGTTTCAGACGCCGTTCACTTCTATGTATGTTCCTCGTAAGCACATTCTGTTTATTGCTACCGCTGATGTGTTGACCTAAAGGAGGTACGATATGGAGGTCAAAATCAATAGAGAGATTCGGAACTATACCGAGTCCATGTTTTTCGGACTGTCCCTCAGACAGTTCGTCTTTTCTTTACTGGCTGTTGGCGTTGCGGTGCTTTTGTACTTTGTTTTGAAGCCCTATGTGGGGACGGAAACGGTTTCGTGGATGTGCATCCTTGGTGCTGCGCCCTTTGCGGCAATGGGCTTTGTGAACTACAACGGTATGACCGCAGAGCAATTTGTGTGGGCATGGCTCCGCAGCGAAATGCTGGAGCCCAAGCAGATCAAATTCGAGCCGGTGAATATCTACTACGAGGCGTTGAAGGACGCTATCGATGAACACGAAAAGGAGGTTTCCAAGCGCAATGATTAAGAGTATCAAAGCGATCCTTGCACAGGACAAGGAAAAGTTTAAGGTTCCGAGAAAGGTGCAGGATCTTATTCCCATCAAGAACATCTGGCCGGATGGCATTTTTAAGGTTGGGAATAAGTTCTCTAAGTCCTTCCGATTCTCGGACATCAACTATCTGGTGGCAAGCCGCGAGGACAAAGAGAGCATGTTTCTGACATACTCGGAGCTTCTGAACAGTCTGGACAGCGGAGCTACCACGAAGATCACCATCAATAACCACAGACTGAACAGGTCGGATTTTGAGGAATCCATCCTGATGCCCATGAAGCAGGACGGGCTTGATGAGTACCGCAAAGAATATAACGATATGCTCCTGGACAAGGCGACCGGAGCAAACGGCATCACGCAGGAAAAGTATATTACCATCACCGTGGCTAAGAAGGACATCGAGGAAGCACGGGCATATTTTGCGAGAATTGGAGCGGATTTGACCGCCCATTTTGCCAATCTGGGCTCCAAGTGTGTGCCCCTGAACGCCGTTGAGCGGCTGCGCATTCTCCACGACTTTTATCGCCCCGGTGATGAGGCGGCATTCTCGTTTGATATGAACCGGAAGGCGCGTCTGGGGCATGATTTCCGTGACTACATCTGCCCGGACAGCATAGAGCGCACGGCGGATCATATCAAGCTGGGCGAGAAATATGCCAGAGTGCTTTTCCTCAAGGACTACGCCAGCTATATC
>OLZB01000986.1_pt1 | contig 11893 bp, 12 predicted proteins | sample 1673421 | NCBI WGS metagenome assembly OLZB01 (sample SAMEA103958111, study PRJEB25191) | human gut metagenome | biome: human-associated habitat [ENVO:00009003]; feature: intestine environment [ENVO:2100002]; material: feces | place: Germany | collected 2013/2015
TGTATGGTTATAATAACGGATTTTTAAAAAGCACTAGTATCTGTGCAAATGGAGAAGCTTTTGAGAATGCTATAAATGAAGTCCTTCCGGAATGTCCGGATTTGGGCTTAGGTGTCCATCTAAACATTATAGAAGGGAAATCGCTCACTAACTGCGACATGCTTACTGATCGCAACGGTCAATTTAATAACGGATACATTTCACTTATTCTAAAATCAAATAATAAAGAATTTTTAAAGCAGACAGAAAAGGAGTTCCGTGCACAGATTGAGAAAGTTTTAAAATTTGCAAAACCTGATCACATCGATTCTCATGTACACACTCATGCAATACCAAACCTATTTAAAATAGCAGTACGGCTTGCAAAAGAATATGAAATTCCTTTTATTCGCACACAGCATGAAGAAATGTATTTTATTCCGGATGTTTTAAAGCACTTAAACATTAAATATCCGCCAAATATCTTAAAAATATTTTTGTTGAATTACTTTACTAAATTAAACCTTAAAACACTTGAAAATACAGGAATAAAAACGAACAAGTATCTTCTTGGAGTTGGGTATACGGGGCTTATGGATGATATGACTGTTGAATATGGTCTTAGCGCACTGCCGGAGGAAAACCTTATTGCAGAAGCACTAATTCACCCTTGCAAATACAATAACAATAGAAAAAATCAACACTTAACAGAATTTCTCATAACACAAAACAAAACACTGGAAGATAAAATCCACAGACTTGGATTTGAAATTACAAACTACAAAAACATAAAATGAAAAAGATTACATCAATTATATTTATTCTGATATTCTTTGCGCTGTTTTGCGTATTTGAATTTATTGGGCATAGCGGGAATCACGTTTTGAAAGTATTTTCGCCGACAGTTATCGGAGTTGACTTTAATAACAATGATAAGATTGATGAAAATGAGACCATTTGTATTCCGGATGTTGAAAGTTTTACTGCAAATATTCCGCTTAACCCGGTAAACACAGCGAAATCTATGAATATATCCTTAGCTGATAGCCTTTCTGCCGGATATCTTGCTGATGAGTTTGCTAACAAAACTCTTTTAAATAAGAAAGTTAAACTTAGACTTACAAGTAAGCGCACGACTGATTGTCGTTTTGCTGAAATTTACATTAATAATGAAAAATATTCAGATAAGCTTTTAAATTCAGGTTTCGGTATAAAAGGTACAAAGCCCTTTAATCAGACTTTGTTCAATTCAAATTTGGAAAAAGCCAGAAAGCTTAATTTAGTCATTTTGAACCGAAAAAGCAACAAATATCACACTCTCGATTGCAAATTCGGATTAAAATCCAGTGATTTTATAATCCTGCCATTGGAAGATGCAAAGATTTACGAAAAATGCCGCTATTGTTTCAACAAGAAATTAAAGCGCAAAACTCCGGAAAAACAGAAAGTCAAAGTTTATCCAGAAGTTTTGAAAAAAGAGGATATTGTATTTATATTAACTGACTATACAAGGCATATAAAACCGGACAGAAGTTGCTCAAACATTGCCTGCAAAGAATTTGTGAGGTTAATTAATGAGACAAATTCAACACTTGATATTGCACTTTATGGCTGGGACAACATTCCTGATGTAATTGAGGCGATCAATCGTGCCCGAAACCGCGGAGTAACAATTAGAATAATATATGACAGCAATACGAATTACTATCCTGAAACTGATAACTTTGTAAAAAGCATAGAAAATAGACGCTCAGACGAAATTGAGAATTACAAAGCTTTGACCGCAATTATTATGCATAACAAATTTGCGGTTTCTGATGAAGAAACTCTCTATACAGGCTCAATGAATTTTTCGAGAACAGGCTTTAGCGGTTTTAATGCAAACAATATTGTTATTATAAAGTCAAAAGAAATTGCTAAACTTTACACCGAAGAATTCAATCAGATGTACAGCGGGAAGTTTCACACGCTTAAAAAGAAAAACTCTTCTGTGAATTCTTTTAGCATAAACGATACAAAAATCAGCGTTTACTTTTCGCCGCAAGATAAAACAATTACAAATGCAATCTTGCCCTTAATAAACAATGCGCAAAAGTATATTTATGTCCCGGCATTTATAATTACGCACAAAGATTTTACAGACGCCTTGATAAGAGCGAAAAAGCGCGGCGTTGATGTTAAAATAATACTTGATGCCACAAGCACTCGGACAAGAAATTCAACTCATACAATTTTTAGAAATGCAGGGCTTTTATTAAAGACAGAAAACTATGCAGGAAAAGTGCACTCAAAATCAATGATAATTGACGATCGCTACGTAGTTACGGGTTCAATGAATTTTTCTAACAGCGGAGAAAACAAAAACGATGAAAATTGTTTAATCATTGAAAATGAAGATATTGCAAAGTTTTACCGCGGATATTTCGAATATTTGTGGAATAAAATTCCAAACTACTGGCTCACTCACAGTGTTAGCGCCGAAAGTAAATATTCAATCGGTTCTTGCTCAGACGGACTTGACAACGACTTTGACGGAAAGATAGATGAAGCTGATGAAGGCTGTAAATCTAATAAATAATATCTGCTATTGACAAATTCTAAAAAATAGTACATAATAAATATATATTGGAGGTTTAAATGAGCATTATCTAATCAGCCCCCCCCCCCATCAAACTCAAGTATAGTAAGCATTTTCGGGTTTCATTTACTTTAGCTGAGGTGTTAATTACTCTTGGTATTATCGGCGTTGTAGCAGCCTTGACGCTGCCAACTGTTGTTCAAAGTTATAAAAAGAAAGTTGTTGAAACTCGTATGGCAAAATTTTACACTACCTTCAATGAAGCCATAAAACTTTCCGAAGCCGTTAACGGCAATTTTATGGATTGGGAATTCCCGGTCAACCCTGATGAAGCAACAGCTCAAGCTTGGTTTGATAAGTATTTTAAACCTTATATAAAATTTCTTAAAGCTGATATGCTCCACACCTCAAATGGTGGTTATAGAAATGTTGTATGGCTCCCTGATGGCAGTCTTGTTGTTATTTCATATATCTCTTGGTTCTTCTTCCCTAATGCTAAAGATTACACCGCCACATGCGCAGATGGCGTACTAAATTGTTACCCAAAAACTTCAGACGGCGGCAAAACTTGGTTTACATTTAGATTTAACCCTATTGATACCAGATATGATACTCATTACAAAAAGGGCTTAGAACCTTGGTGCTATCACTCTTCACCTGATGAAAATTACTTAATTAATGATACAGCGCAAGGTTGTAATACAACAAGTCCTAATGAACACGCCCTCTGCGCTAAGTTAATCCAGATGAACGGCTGGAAAATTCCGGACAATTATCCTTTTAAATTTTAACACGCTTAAAAACAAAAAATAACATTACAATGCCGACTGCAAAAATTACGCCCGATATAATCTGTGCAACAGGAATACCGGAAATATTCAGCGCACTGTCAATCCTGATTTGTTCAACCGCAAATCTGGCGACTGAATACAATATTAAATACATTGCCAATGTAAAGCCCGGTCTTTTAACATTATAGCGTTTATAAATAAAAAACAAAATTACAAATATCACCAAATCCAAAATACTTTCATACAAAAATGCAGGGTGAAAATACTCGTAGTTCATAAATGCCGCCGGCCTGTCTGATGGAGGAATATAAAGCTTTAAAAACCCATTATAGGGCAGACCGAAGGCCTCTGAATTAAAAAAGTTTCCCCATCTTCCGATAGACTGTGCAAGAATGGTTCCGACAGAAAATGCATCAAGAAGTTTTAAAACAGGCACTTTAGATTTTTTTGCAAAATAAATTAACGCCCCAATCCCCGCCAAAATTGCGCCGTGAATAGAAAGACCTCCTTCTCTTATATTAAAAATACCGCCCAAATGCCAAAAGTAATACGGGAAATTTAATATACAGTAATAAAGCCTAGCCCCCAAAATTCCGGCCACAACAACGTATGGCGAGAATTCCCACAAAACATCCGGCTCTTCAACATCAGAATATTTCTTAAAAATAATGTATGCAGCATAAATTCCCACAAAACAGGCAGCCGCAAGAATTATGCCATAGTAATACACGGGAAAATCAAATAAACTAAAAGCAATGTCCCCGGGTGATTGTAAAATCATTTCTATGCCTTAGAATTTTCCTCATTATTTTTTGTACGTTCAAGATTAAGTTCGTCAATTTTTTGGCGCACATCATCACCATCTTTAATATCTACACCTTTTTGAAGGTACAATCCGTACTGCTTAACTGCATCTTCAAGAAGTGTATCTATTAATTTCATTGTTTCAGGTGTCAGAACAAGTTTATCTATATCCGGAATTTCTTCTTCTTTCACTTTAACCGGCTGACCTGCATTATCTAATTTTAATTCACCTTTGGCCAAATCTGCGGCATAGTCTTCTTCTGCAACAGCCAAAGAGTAGTACGCATCAGCAAAATCAGGATTTAGCGCAATTGCTTTTTTGTAAGCTTCTATAGCGTTGGGGTAATCTTCCGCTGCGGTGTATGCAACAGCTAAATTGTAGTGAGATTCAAAAACCGTATCATCCAGGTCTATACTTGATTTCAAACGTTCAATTGCATTTGTGTAGTCGCCTTGGTCAATAAATGCTTTTGCCTTATTGTTAAGCTCCTGCACTGCAAAATTATTTATACATGCTGTAGATACAACTGAAATAAACAAAATACTTACAAGTAAAAGTGCTTTTTTCATTGCTCATCATCCTCTTTTATTAATTGTTGTAAAACTAATTATAAAATAAGCATTAATATTTGGCAAATTTTATAAATTTAAGTTACAATTAACATAGAAAATATAAACCGTCCATGTAAACTAATTTTAATAGGAGAAAAATATGTCTGATGATAAAGTAATCAGATTAGGCGAAAAAAGAGAACATACGCCTAAAGCGACTAATTCCGAAAAAGAAGAGATTAAAGACAATGCTGTCTATTGTAGTTTTTGCGGCAGACCCAACACTCAGGTGCTTAAAATGGTTAAGGGACCCGGTGTTAATATTTGTTCAGAATGCGCTATGATTGCTGTGCAATACTTGATATTAAACGATAGAATGCCTTCTGCTGATGCTCAAAAAATACTTGATGCGTTTTGGGGGACGGCAAAAAGATGACAGATACCTTAAAACAGCTTAACCCTTTTGAAATTAAAACTATTATTTTAAATATAATTTCAAAGTTCAGTAATATTGATGACCTGGGCGTTTTAAAAAACCTTGACATCTCTATTTTGGATGCACAAAATGACAAAAAGACTATTCAAAAGGTGCTGTTTAAAGAGCTTAACAATGCAAAACCAGAAAATGAACATATCATTCGTGTTTTATTAGAAAGATTTGCAGTCAAAGAGGAATTAACTGCGCATTTGTGGACAATGCTCAAGAGCAACATAGTGGCAAACGAAACAAAAATAGTAGCACTTAACTTTTTAAGAGATTTGGACAGTAGCTGGAGTTATGAGGAATGCGGCAGTTACCTTAATAACCCCGATGAACTTATTGATTCAGACACAAAATTTCTTCTGAAAAACGCTATCATTAATCCTGAAGTACAAATAGATTTTCTGGATTTTATGAATTCTTTAACAAGTAAAGATAAAATAATGCTTATTCAATCTCTTGGTAATGATTACAGCGAAGATGCGCTGGCAAATATTTTAATACCGGTATTTCTCGCAGATCCGTCTTGTGAAGAAGCTACAGAGGCATTGGAAATATTAGGCGGCTCAAAATCACAGCTTGCGTATCATGCGCTAAATTCAGCCTATGAATACGTGGATGACAACATTAAGCCTCTTGTCAAGAAAAATCTTTCTAAGCTTAAACTCTCAGGGATTAGAGAAGACAACTCCCATGAATTCTATAAAAAGCTTCTGATTAACTCTAAACCTTACAAATTCTGCGCAACTTACCCTGACGGACATGGCAATCAAGCTTTAATTTTTACAAGGCAGAACAGTGAAGAAAGAATTCAGTTTGTCGCTGTCGTAATTGATGATTACAAGGGAGTTAAGGATTGTTTTGGCTTTAACGATATTTCAAAGTTTGAATGCGACAAAATTATTGAAAGATTTTACAACGAAGACACGGTGCTAAATCTCTCCCCGTCTGGATTGAAAACTATATTACAAAATGCAGAAAAATTATCTAAAAAATTTCCATACGAATACATCTGCTGGAAAAACCTGCTTGCTGACATCGAAACAGATCATATAACAATTAAAGAAATCCTTTCAAATAACTTAAGCCCTGGCAGTCTTGAGGAAAATGACGTCAAAAAGCTTGAGACAGATGAATTTACACTACACTGGTTCTTAGACTATTCATACAGTGATGAATTTGATCAAATGATTGACAGACTTAACATAAAGCTGCAAACGCCCGCTAATAAAACCGATTTTGAAGAAATTGCAAAAGAAAATTTACATAAAATTTTCTATCCGGAAGAACGCAGAGTTTGGGGTGAAAGGCTCTTGATGAGCTCCTATTTAAAACTTCTCACCCGTGAAAATGAAACTGCTCAAAGAATTTACAGCCTATACTTTGACGAAAAGGCAAAAGATGAATTTTTTACAAATATTATAAGAAAAAGCATTTATGAGTATTACTTTACACTCAAATACAACACAGAGTTAAACAACGGCAAATTCAGCCTTAATGAGCTTGATTACATAATAAAACTTATTGAAAGCAAGTGGGTGAAAAATGTATAAAGTAATGGCGTTGGATGTTGGAACAAAAAGAATAGGAATAGCTCTAAGCGATTATCTTCTGATGATTGCAAGCGGGCACAGCTATATTGCCCGCCAGCCTGAAGAAAAGGCACTCAAAGAAATAGAAAAAATTGCAAAAGAAAACAATGTAAAAAAAATTGTTGTAGGAATTCCGTTCAACATGGATGGCACACAAGGCGCTCAGGCACAAGATTGCAAAAATTTTTCTTTAAAAATTACCGGATTTGAGGTAATATACGAAGATGAACGTCTTACATCAGATGCTGCTGAAGAAAATTTAAGAGCAAAAAATATAGACTTTAGAAAAGACAAAGGACTGGTTGATATTGAGAGTGCTTGTATTATACTGGAACAGTACCTTGCACGTAATATAAAATAAAAAGGAGAACATAATGGAAAACGAAGAAAAACAATTAATTGAAACTGTTGACGAAGAAGGAAACGTAATTAACTTTGAACTTTTTGATATCGTAGAAGTTGATGAACAAGAATATGCCCTTCTTCTTCCAACTGAAAGCGAAGAAGGCGAAGATGATGAAATCGTTCTTATGAAGTTAACAAAAGACGGCGAAGATTATTTGTTTGAAACAATTGACAACGATGAAGAATTTGAAAAAGTAGCAAAATACATCGAAAGTTTAGAAGAAGACGAGGAAGAATAGTTTGTTTGAAAAATTTACGGAAAAAGCAATAAATGTAGTAAGTACAGCCCAAAAATGTGCTAATGAAATGCATTCAAAAAATATTGTATCAGAACACCTTTTATTAGCGCTTTTTATCGAAGCTAAAGGAATACCTTTAAAAATCTTCAAAACATACAACATTAAATACGAAGATTTGAAAAGCGAAATTGAAAAAAGCTTGAATACAACTGACAATGTTTGTGCAAACACAGTGCCTATTTTCAGCGATCACCTGAAGGAATTACTCAAAAATGCACTTGATTTGGCAAATAAATCAGGAAACCCAACTATACTTTACGAACATTTATTTCTTGCCGTAATAAACGATCGCAAATCTAACAACATGAGAATTCTTGAAGGTCTCGGGTTTGATGTTATGAAATCAAAAATTCTGCTTGAAAAGCTTGTCCAGCGGAAGACTAAGATGCTTTATCACCCGGAAATTGACGACAACAAAGAGGTTGAGCCAAACAAATCAGCAGAAACTGATGCAATATTTGACAGCGAGGCGTCCGCAAAAGTTTTTGAGCGCGCTGTTGCCAAGTTGTCAGCTTCTAACTATGAAATTCTCGGTACTGAACAAATTATTTCGTCAATCCTTGAAGACAAAGATTCTGAATTAGCTAAAATCCTTAGTAGTTATGGAATTACGGCAGAACTCTTTGAAGACAAGCTTGCTCAAATTCAATCACGCCAGGCTGAGTACGAAAACCGTCAAATCATTTTTACTCCAAACGCTTTCAGAACAATGAATTTAGCACTGCAAACAGCTAAAGAACTCGGTTCATCAGTCGTTTTGCCGGAACACATCGTACTTGGGGTTCTGAAGGCTAAAAAAGGGCTTGCATATGATATTTTCAAAGAATTCAAGGTTAACGATGATGACGTTGCACATGCAATTATTAAGCCAATCGAAAAACAAATGCCGGAAACGCTTACTATTTTACGTTTAGCCAAAGAAGAAGCTCGGCGTCTGGGCCGCAACATTGTAGGCACAGAGATGTTTCTTTTAGGAATTATAGGCGAAGCAACCGGGCTCGGCGCTCAGGTCTTGAATGAACTTGAAATTAACATAAAAGATGCAAGAAAAGAAGTTGAAAGTTTAATAGGATTTGGCAACGAGTATTATGACAGTGAAATAGTATTTACAAAACGCGCCAAAAGAGTTTTGGAAAAAGCCTGGGAACTTGCAAAAGCTGAAAATAAATCCCGCATAGGTTCTGAACACATGCTGCTTGCTCTAACAAGCGAGCCAAGCTGTCTTGCCATGAAAACTCTTGAACAATTAGGCGTTGATGCTGTCGAAATCCGTGAAGGAATTAAAATTCTACAGAATAAAGATAATTAATTATGCTGGATACAGTTAAGTCATTTTTAGAAAAGTACAGCCTATTGCAGCCTGATATCAAACTTCTTTTAGCTTTTTCGGGCGGATACGATTCTTTATGCCTGCTGGATATTTTAAAAAAGCTTAATGCAAATGTTACTGCAATACATCTTAACCACAATTGGCGGGGGGCAGAAAGCCTTTGTGATGAAAACAACTGCCGCGAATTTTGTAAAAAAAATAATATTGACTTTTATTGTGAAATGCTTCCGGACAATATTCCAAAAACTGAGACAGCCGCTAGAAATGCTAGGTATGATTTTTTTGAAAAATGTGCAAAAAAATTTAAAGCCCAAGCCGTTTTAACCGCCCACAACGCAAATGACAACGCAGAAACTATCATCTACAGAATTGCCAAAGGCACAGGCATAACCGGCTTATGCGGTATTGCAGAAAAACGCGGAATATTTTACAGACCACTTCTAAATATTAAGCGCAAAAGTATTGAAAATTATTGCCACAAAAACAATCTAACCCCAAACATTGACAGCTCTAATGAAAATACAAATTACCGCCGCAATTACATCAGATATGAAATCTTGCCTAAGCTTGAACGTATTAACGAAGACGCTGTTGATATGCTTAACTCTCTTGCGTTAAATGCGCAAAATGACAACGAAATTATAAACGAATACCTGCAAACAATAAAAGATCCATATTTGACCGAAAACTTTGTAAAGCTTTCAAACCCCGTTCAAATGCGGCTTATTTATAATCTTTTTGTCGATTACTGCATTGATTACTCAAAAGACAAAATTAGAAAAACACTTGAATTTATAAAACAAAATACAGCCTCTAAAAGCGGTAAATACTATTCATTGACAGAAAACTTCTTTATTTTCGTTAACAATAAAAAAATCGAAGTTATAAAAACGTCTGAAAATACTGATATTTGCATAAAGATTGATAAAGAAGGCGATTATGCTTGCGATAGGGCAAGCTTTAGCATAAAAAGGGCAGACGGGATTTTCGAGAATTTTCCAAAAGATGAAGAGATGACAGCGTTTGTACAGATTGACGATTTAAAAAGCTTGACATTACGCTCACGTAGACCGGGTGATTTTATTTACCCGTTAAACTCAGGAGGAAAACAAAAATTAAAAAAATACTTAAATGAAAAAAAGATTGCCAAACATATTAAAGACAAAATGTTATTTTTAGCCCAAAATTCAGAAATACTCTGGGCTCCGGGGCTTGGAATAAGCGACAAAATTAAAGTTGCCACAAATCCAACTCATGTGCTAAAATTTACGTATAGATAAAGAAAAGAGAGTGTATGAAAATTAATGAAACAGATTTAAAGGTTTTATTCAGCGAAGACAAAATACAAAGGCGCATTAAAGAACTTGCGCAGGAAATGAATGATTTTTACAAAGGCGAAGAAGTTTATGCAGTTTGTGTTTTAAAAGGTGCCGTAATGTTTGCGACTGATCTTGTTAAATATTTAACAATGCCTTTAAAAATGGAGTTTATCAGACTGTCAAGCTACGGCAGCGCAACTGTTTCCAGCGGAAAAGTTAATGCTGTTGATATTTCACTTCCAGATTTGAACGGAAAAAACGTTCTCATAATCGAAGATATAGTTGATAAAGGGCTTACGGCAAAATTTTTGATGGATTTTATGTCGCTTAACTTTAAGACTAAATCGACAAAATTCTGTTCGCTTCTTGACAAAAAAATCACTCGTATAGTTGATATTGAACCGGATTACTATGGTTTTGACGTTGACGACGAGTTTTTAATCGGATATGGTTTGGATTACGACGGGTATTTTAGAAACCTAAGATACATCGGTTATGCTGATAAATCACTTTTGGAGTAGACATTGAGCGATATTTACCGGAATGCTCTTGAAAAATTAGATTTGTTTTTTAACATTGAAAACTCAAGCAATGCTGAGAATATTTTTCTTGCGCTAAAAGAAATTATTGATTATAAATCCGCTTATATCTTCTTTTTAACCCCCATGAGTGTCAGAAAAGCCTACTCATACAATTCATGTTTGGATGAAGAAGAATATGAAATTTCTGAAAAACTAAAAAATGAATTGTATTCACCATCGCAAATCAGCATGAACGATTTAAATGCAGTTTTGCATTTGCCGGCAAACTTTATGGCGGAAAAACTCAAAATTAAAAATAACATTTATGGATTTATTTTGATTACCGGAGAATTTTCAGAGGAAGAAAAGAAAATATTCAAAACCTGCGCTTCTATAATTTCGGCCTTAATAAAAGACATTGAACTTTCTAAAATCATGCAGATGCAAACCAAAGCCCTGCAAGAAGGAATTTTGGAAAAAGCTGAGGCTTATAAAACTATCAAATCACAAAACAAAAAAATCTTAGCTTCCGAGAAAGTTAAAAATCAATTTTTGGCAAACGTTTCGCATGAACTGCGCACACCGCTGAATTCAATTATCGGATTTTCTGAACTATTACAAAATCAGGCTCTTGGCAGCCTCAATGAAAAACAAGAAAGCTTTGTTAAAGATATTCAAACTTCCTCTATAATGCTTTTGGGCATGATTAATGAAATACTTGATATTTCAAAATTAGAGGCGCACTCAATGAAGTTTTGTCCGTCAGAGTTTGACATTGCCCAAAATATTAATGAAGTTTTGAACATAATAAAGCCTCTTAACGAAAAGAAAAATATTAAAATCGTTAAAAATTTTGAAAATTTCAACCTCGCAGCAGATTACCAGAAAATACAGCAAATTCTTTTTAATCTGCTTAGCAATGCTATAAAATTCACGCCTGAAAACGGCAGTATATGCGTTAAAGCAAGAAAATTAAATAAGTATTGCGAAATAACTGTAAAGGATTCAGGCTGCGGCATTGCAAAAGAAAATCAAAAACGTATATTTAAAAAATTTGAACAAATTAATCAATTTGAAAATTCGACAGGTCTTGGGCTTGCAATAACAAAAAAGCTTGTCAAAATGCATAACGGTAAAATCAACGTTATAAGTGAAATTGGAAAAGGCTCTGAATTTATTGTTAAAATTCCTGTTTGTGACAGCTAAAGGGTTGAGTTTATGACTAAAATAATGTATAATAAA